>Ga0172378_10001206_pt1 | contig 23766 bp, 23 predicted proteins | sample GrowelOW332metaG_FD_119755 | JGI IMG/M metagenome (GOLD analysis project Ga0172378, IMG submission 119755) | Groundwater microbial communities from an aquifer near a municipal landfill in Southern Ontario, Canada - Pumphouse #3_1 metaG | ecosystem: Environmental > Aquatic > Deep subsurface >... | reverse complement strand
CAATACTTGGGTGTGACGACTATCATGGTTACTCATAACAGAGCAGAGGCAGAAAAAGTGGCGACGATGATAATACGAATAAAAAACGGTAAGATAATATGAAGGTCATCATACCTATATCGAAAAATAAATGCATCGCAGATGGTTTTAATACTACTGCTGATGTTTGTGTGTTTGATACCGAGACTGAAGCTACGACATTTACTTTTTGGAAGGAAATTATTCCATCAGGAAGCAGTATCCTCGCACAATTTGAAAAAATGAAAATTGCAGGGGCAATAGTGGGGCATATCCAGTTGATGGCTCTGAAAGTTCTTTCAGAAAAAGGTTTTGTGGTATATAAAAGCCAAGGACGTATTTTACAGCAAAACTTGATGTTGCTTAAAGAAAATAAACTGACTCTTTATCCGCCGATAGAGGCTATGGAGAATGGAGTTATTTGTTCGGGAGAGTGTAATAGTTGTACAAACGAAAATATAAAAAAATAAATACTATGTCTATTCATAATGCAGATAAGTTTATAAAGCGTGCAGTAGTTGATGAAGAATTTCGCAAAATGTGTTATTCTTTTAAGACGAAGGAGAACTTGATCAAAGAGATGGATTTTACTCCGGAGGAATTTGATAATGTGCTAAACTCATTATTGTTTAAATGTATGACCTATGATCAAGCAGATGTCTTGCGGCAAATACAAATATGGTATAGTCTATTTCCCCATGAATCGCGAAAGGGTAGTGCTCATAAGGTTGTATAGGTAGTAATTCGGGAGCGTAAATTAGACTATGACACAGTTTACTTTACGCTTCCAAAATAATGTTCTGTCATTCCATTCTCAGCCATTTTCTATGGTTATTCCTTCATGGACTATTTCCAAAGTTTCAACAGCCACTTCATTACCTTCTGATTTCATATCTGTCCCAGTAATTTTGTTAGGCCAAGCATTCTTTAATATCCAAACCATTGTTGGTGCTCCCGATTCATTGAGCAACATAATCGTTATAGGCTGACGTTCAATAATATTCATTTTTATTTTATTGAACCATTTCAAAAACTTGTCATCCATTTTGAAAACGCCCCTATGTAACGTTACTCTTCCGTACTTCCTCATGCCCGGCATTTTAATCGTCGGAAAAGCAGGAGCATTTCCTTGATGATATTCTATCTCTTGTCCTACATCTAGACCCGATATTTCCCCAAACTTAGCTTCAGGTAAATCTGCTATCTTAACCGCAAAATAGAATCCGCGTAAAGGCCATACATTTTCTGGTGCTTCTCTTATCATAATCATTTAATTTTTATTGTTTCTATACCTTATTAACTCTTTTGTATTTGTTGTTGGAAAGTAATTTCAATGAATTCCGCCGGACTTACAACTGCTCCAACAACCACATTTCCCAGTGCTTCCATACGCCCATGGTATTGTCCGCCATTGTGTAAATGCCTGCCATCAGGATCTTTCCTGTCTTTATCTGTCCAATATGGCAAAACGATTTTTATCTCATAACCGCAATATTTTAACACGGTCGATTGCAAGGCACAGCGGTTGCTATTTCCACTAAGGCATTGGGAAATGTATTTTTCTCTATGTATATTCCCAGTGTTTTCATTGCGTTCATAGCTCATTCTATTATTAATTTATATATAAACAGGTCCGGAACTCTATGACTTTGTAATGGTTTGAAATTCGTTGTAAAGATACACTATTTTTTGTCTATGCCGTTTTTTCGTACAAATATTAAAAGTTTAACCCGAAAAAATACAACGTATAATAAGGAGTTACACTGCTATAGTCTTTATCTGAGTTAAGGACGATTACCAAGTGATCTGCTTTTTTGTAAGTAGAAAAAGTACTCTTTCCCCTTACAAAAAAAAATCTACCCAGGTATAAATGCGAAAAAAAGAGGGGGGGATACAGAATAATAGTAGATTATATTATCTTTGTCTTATGTAAACTTCAGCGTAAATGGTAACCTGATGTTTCTTTATTTTAAGAATGCAATATTAATGAGAATATAAAATGAGAAAACTTATTTTTTGTTTGCTTGCTATCGCTTTGGTAGCATGCGGGAATCAAAGTCTTTCAGGTAGCAATGAGAATAATAATTTAACGATGATAGTGGGTACCTATACCAACGGTACGAGTAAGGGCATTTATACGTTTAGCTTCAGTCAGGATATAGGAACGACACAAGTACTCGACTCAATAGCTGTACCCAATCCATCTTATCTGACTCCCTCCGCCGACAGGAAATATCTTTATGCAGTCAGCGAAATGAGTGATTCAACAGCAGCACTGAATGCTTTTGCTTTTGATAAGCAGAAGGGTAGCCTGCGATTACTAAATCGCCAACCGACATTAGGTGCCGATCCGTGTTATGTTTCGACCAACGGTAAAGAGGTGTTGACGGCTAATTATACCGGCGGCAGCATGTCGGTGTTTGGGCTGAAAAGTGATGGTTCGCTACTGCCTTTGGATACGCTTTTTATGGGTAGTACAAGTGGACCGGATACAGTGCGCCAAGCCAAAGCACATGTACATTGTGCCCTGTTTTCTCCGGACGGAAAATATGTTTTTGCAACGGATTTCAGCGCGGACCAGATCTTACGATTTGTGCTACATCCTAATAGCATTATCCCACATCTTTCAATGGAAGTAACAAAAGTTGCGATTGATTACGGTCCCCGTCATCTCATATTTAGTCCCAACGGTAAATATGCGTACGTCATCGGAGAGCTTTCCGGCAAAGTGACCGCTTTTAAATATAACGACGGCAATTTGAAAACTATTCAAGTAGTGACCGCTGATACACTGCAAGCATGCGGGAGTGCCGATATCCACATCAGTCCTGACGGGAAGTTTCTCTACTCCAGTAATCGGCTGAAGGGGGATGGCATAGCTATATTTGGTATAAATACCGCCGATGGCATGCTGACCAAGGTAGGATACCAGACCACGGGTATTTATCCACGCAATTTTAATATTACGCCCAACGGTAAATATTTATTAGTGGCTTGCCGAGATAGTAACACCATTCAGGTTTTTTTGCGTGATCAAAATACCGGATTGCTCACGGACACGCACCAAAACGTTAATCTGGACAAACCGGTTTGTATCCGCTTCGTGCAATAAGTTCTGAACTTTTCGATGATATATTTTTTGATATAACGTTTTAGAACTAAGATGTGCACGAAATGTTTAAATCATTTTAATATTATTCTCTTGTAGTATTTGTGTTTTTTCGGGAGTAATAGAGCTATCTGTTATAATATAATCTATTATGGAAACAGGGCCAAGGTTGGCAAAGGCGCACATGCCTATCTTTGTGGCATCGGCAACAAGGAAAATAACGTCTGAAGAGTTTATCATTGCTTGTTTAACAACTAGATCACTGAGACTTGGATATGTAAGGCCCAGATCTGTGGAGATGCCGGCAGTGGCAAGAAATAACTTGTCAACATGAATATTCTGAAAGAAGTCGGCAGCCTTTTGGCCGGTTAGAGACAAGGTTGGAGCTTTAAATTCGCCACCTGTTACTATAAGATTGATGCCGGGGTTTTCACCAAGAATCAGCGCAATATTTAGGGAATTAGTAATTACATTTAATTCTTTGTATGCGATTAATAGTTTGGCAATTTCGGTTGTTGTCGTACCAGAGTCAAGTATGATACTATCCCCATTTTTAATGTACTTAACAGCTTTTTGAGCGATTTCCTGTTTTGCACTCATATTACTTTGGTTAGAAAGAGTGATAGTCTTGGCAAAAGAGCCTACGTCTTTTAAAAAGGCTCCTCCGTATTCACGCTGAATATAGCCAGCTTGTTCTAATATTTCCAAATCTTGTCGTATGGTAACATCGGATACTTTAAAAATATGACTCAGTTCTTGTACTTTGGCATGACCGTCTTCTCGAATCATTTCTAATATTTTCGTTCTTCTTTGGTTTAATTGCATAACAGAGGTATTCAAAAGTTGTACATCATATGGCATTTTATATAATTACCTGCAGTCTATACATATATCTTTAAAAAATGTAATAGATCTTATTCTTTCTCTATGGTAATTCTTGTTTTATCTGCAAAAATAATGTAAAACGAAGCAAAACAAAAACATTTTGCTGATTTTCTAATAAATGCAGTCAAAATTCTTTTATGGGATGTTTATTATTAGTCTAATATGTATTTTTTGGATATTTTCATATTAAAGCTAATTAATCACATAAGGATGGAGATTATTTTATCAATATCCCTTTCCCCTGTCTAATAATTTCGGGTGGATCTTGTGTGCAATCAATAATTGTAGATGGCTCTATGCCACCGATGCCACCATCAACCACCAGATCAACCAGATTGCCATATTCTTCATCGATTAGTTCTGGATTAGTAAAATATTCAATATCTTTATGCTTGTTAAAAGGTAAAGTGGATGTCATGATCGGTGCTTCAAGCATGCGGACAATATCTCGAATAATATAATTGTCTGGCATACGGATACCAACTTCTTTACGATTACGGAAGCTTTTTGGCAGTTGTGTTGTACCATCAAGAATAAAAGTGAATGGACCGGGTAGATTATGTTTCATTAGTTTGAAAGTATTGTTATTGACTTTAGCGTATGTACTAATGCTGCTTAGGTCATAACAAATAATAGATAAATGGCTTTTACGTGGATTTATGTCCTTTATTTTGCATATTTTTTCTATGGAACGTTCTTTTAGTGCATGGCAACCGATGGCATAGGTTGTATCTGTCGGATAGATAATAAGTCCCCCATCATTTAGTATTCTTACAATCTTATTCAGATCTTCCGGATTATTATTTTTATCATATAATTTTAATATCATAATAAAATGCTGACCTCCTTTTATTTCTGTTTTCTCAATAGAAAGTTAATGGCTTTGTTAATCATTTTTTGTGTAATGGATGCTTTTGGAAAATGTTTGAACGAACTTATGCCTAATTTGTAAAAATCGGATCCTTTTTTTTAGCTTTCGATCACAAAATATAGCAGATGATTATTGTTGCTTTTTTCAAAATTTTTTTGATAATTTGTGCCTAATCATGATGCTTACTGTTATAAAAGACAAAAATACAGAAAATATGGAGATATTTATCTTTTATATTGATTTTTTTTGATAAAGTTTGATAAATATCGATTATTTATTATGTGGTAAAGACTGGTTTATGTTTCTTATTTCTTTTTACTGCTTTTCTTTAGCTCTTCTGCTAATTTCCATTCTGAGGCAGCATCTTCTTTTTTCCCAGCTTTCATGAGGGCATTGCCAAAGAGGCGATGCGCACTACTGTGGATGGGCTTTATAGTAGTAGCTTTGTCAAGATCAGCAATGGCTTCGTCTATTTCATCTTTGTTCAGATGAAGTTTGCCACGATTAAATACGGCTTTAAAATTCATGGGATCGCATAAGATAGCTTTGCTTAGACAATTTTCAGCTTCGAATATTTGTTTGTTGTTCATATAGGTTACGCCCTTGCGTACCCAAGCATCGGCATAATCGGTATATAATTCTATAGCTTTGTTATAATTGGAGAAGGCTGATTTATAATCATGGGCTTGGGTGATGCATTCGTCACCCATTAATAAATATTCGTGAGCGTACTTTTTGAGATGTTCTTGTTGTTTATCCACCTTCTCTTTCATGATTGCGATTTGTTTTTTCATATTATTAACGGTATTTAATTTCCGTCGTATATATCGTTTGGAAACAGGTTTTTCTATGTCGTATCGGGAGTGGATGGCTAGAAAGAATTGCTTCAAGCATTCATCCATATTACCTTTATCGAAAGCCTTGATGGCAGCGTTGTATTGCAAATCGGCTTGCGCTTCTTTCATCGCCTTGTCAATGGCTTGTTTGTTATTGAATTGTTTAGAAAAATTGACAATTTCTTTTTTCACAAAGATGTCGGTTGGGTTGATTGGACGCGTTAGTTTAATTCCCTTGAGAGAGCAGCAGCGGCTCAAAGCCACATAGGTTTGTCCACCGGCAAAGACCCCGCCCGTAAAGTCAACGATGACTTTATTAAAGGTCAATCCCTGGCTTTTGTGTACGGTGATGGCCCATGCTAAGCGAATGGGAAATTGAGTAAAGTTGCCGAGTTCTTCTTCTTCGATTTTCTTCTTTTCTTCGTTGTAAGTGTAGCGGATATTTTGCCAAGACTCAGGTTTTACATCGCAGGACAAGCCCTTGTCGGTTTCAATGTAGATGGTTTCTTCGCTTTCGTCAATGCCTGTAATTATGCCAATAGTACCGTTTACCCAGCGTTTCTCAAAATCATTTTTGATGAAGATAATTTGTACACCGAGTTTCAATGTGAGTTCTTTGGAAGTAGGTAGACTGTTTTCCGGAAATTCTCCAAGAATTTTGCCTGTGAAATTGATAGCATCTCCAGGAAGCTCGTCAAGTTTTTTTTGGTTAATGAAGTCTACTACGTCACGGCGGGTAGCCAGAGTGATATACATATCATTGTTTGTCTCTTCAGGGACGTTTGAGTAACGTGAATTGAGCAACTGTAGATCTTTATTGTTAGCTGTATTATTGCGTATATGATCGAGTACGTTGACAAAAGCCTGGTCATTTTGTCGGTAAACTATTTGTAATTCAATGGAAACGAGGTTGATTTCGTTGAATACACGGGCCGAAAAGAAAAACGGATTGGGATAAAATCGATTTAATATCTCACGTTCATCGTTTTTTACTACTGGCTCCAATTGGTAAATGTCACCGACAAGTAATAATTGTTTTCCACCAAATGGTACGCTGATATTATGCGAAAAAACTCGGAGAATACGATCGATAGCGTCAATAATATCGGCTCTTACCATGGAAATCTCGTCTATAATGATGAGTTCTAGCTCCTTGAGTAGTTGACGATGCTCGGTGTTGTATTTAAAGAAATCATATATACGTCCGTTTTTTGTGTTCAAATCAGGATCATCCGGTAGGATGGGATGGAAAGGAAGTTTGAAAAAACTATGTAATGTGCTTCCTCCTGCATTTATGGCAGCGATACCCGTAGGAGCCAGTACGACGTATTTCTTTTTTGTAACTTTGCATATATAGCGTAGGAAAGTCGATTTCCCTGTACCTGCTTTGCCGGTGAGGAAAACAGACTGATGGGTGAATTGGATGAGGTTTAGTGCACCTTGAAATTCAGAATTATCAGTATCTATTTCTTTTTCTTGCGGTTCAATGCCGTTATTTATTTCTTTCATCTGCGTTCCCCTTTTGTTGAGATAGTCGGAATAATATTAGATGATGTTAAAATGCTTCATAGCATTATATATGCCATCATTGTCGACAGAGGTAGTTATGTAGTCGGCTGTTTGTTTAACGTGGTCCTCGGCTTGGCCCATGGCTACGCCAATGCTGGCATGACGGAGCATGCTTTCATCGTTTCCACCATCGCCAAAGGACATTGTCTCATTGAGATCAAAATCAAAATGTTTGATGATTTCGTCCATGCCTTTCTTTTTTGTGTTCCCTTTCGCAGTGATATCGGCAAAAGCTGAATGCCAACGGCCTATTTCACAATTTGGGATATGGGGGTGGAGTTGGAGTTCTTGTTCTATAGTAATGAAAGGAGTGATTTGATATATCTGATCCGATGGTAATTGTTCAAAAGGAATGACCGGAATTTCATCGACATGCAAATCTTTATAAAAAATCTGCTTGAGTATTTCATTGGGTTGGCTGACAGAAATGCCATGCTCGGCTACGTAAATACTGGCAGTGTTTATGTGTTGGGTAAAGTTGGCGATGGCTTCGACTTCTTTTCTGAATATGGGAGATTTGTAAATTATATTGTTGCCAATTAAGCAATAGGCACCGTTCATGGTGATATAACCGTCAATCAAATTAAGACTTTGCAGCTCTGTAAGATTGTTGATGATTGCCTTTGGTCGACCTGTGGAAATAAAAACGTATATACCTTTATTGTGTGCTTCTGTAATGGCAGCGATGGTAGAGTTGGGTACCTTGTGCGTTTGGAAGCTGACTAGTGTTCCGTCGATATCAAAAAATAATGCTTTAATCATTTTGTCTCTTTTCTTTTATTCTTAATGCTAATGTTTGATGAGAGTTAAATACCGGCTATTTGCATGATTTCTTCGGGGTGATCAATTATGTATTGTGGATGATAACTCTCTATTTCTGTGCGTGGACGAAAGCCCCAAGTAACTCCGCAAGCTGTTACACCCGCATTTTTTGCAGTTTGCATATCTACTCCGGAATCTCCTATGTATAAGGTGCTCTCGCGGACTTCACCAGCCTGTTTGAGAATATCATTAACGATGACTGGATCGGGTTTTGTGTTTATTCCGTTACGCTGTCCGAAGATTGCTGTAAAGTGGATTTCGGGAAAGAAGTGGGGAACAAGTTTTTCGGTGGCAGCCTGATATTTATTAGAAGCAACAGCTATTTTTATCTCATGTTCTTGCAAAGTATGTAATAACTTTTGCATGCCTGGATAAGAATAAGTTGCGTCGGCATTGTGGATATCGTAGTGCGGAATGAATTCTTTGCGAATGCGGAGTACATTTTCCTCTGTTTTTTCACCATCGGGTAGGGCACGCTCAAAAAGTTTGTTAATACCATTTCCAACCTTGAATTTATATTCTGATATCGGATAAGTTGGATATCCAAGTTTTTTGAGTGCATAATTAGTGCTGCCACCCAAATCAGCAATGGTGTTCAATAATGTTCCGTCTAAATCGAAAATAACTAATTTTTTCATCTTTTTACCTTTATCATTGTTTTTTGCTCACTCGCTAGTTGAGTTAAGTTTTATAATGACAAAAGTAATAAATATAACTAGATAGACAAAATCATTAAGTGAACTTAACCTATCATTCTTTTGTTATTCTAAACCAATCTACGTCACTCCACCCGCCATCATTGGTCATTATTGCAGGACGGGTGCAGAATGTGCCGATTTTTGTTCCGATCCATTTTCCTTCTTTGGCTTGAAAAGGTTGCCCTAATGTTTTGAAATTCCTTCCGTCAAAGCTATAACCAAAAGAACACATTACCTTTAAGCCCGAGTCGTTTTCATTTCCTTTGATTTTTTCACCGTTACAGCTGAATTTTGTTTTTAAGTAAATTGTGCCATTGTTTAATTTTTTTGATGCATTAATTTGTTCGGCTGATCCTTTGTCTGCATTCTTGCATTCGATTTGGGAAAGTACCAGACCTCCGGAAGTGTTTTTAATTATCAGTCCGGCATAATTTAAGCCCATCACTATTAGGCCGGTTCGCTCGCCGAAGTATTTGTTCGTGGGTTCGAAAGTTAGTTTTATTGTAGTGGCAAAGTTTTTGGCTGGTGTTTTTTGGAGAAGTAAGTTGGCCACATCCCATAGATTTTTGTAATCATTAGTCACGGGATAAGAATAAAGTCGTAAAAAGCCTTTATTACCAGCAAAGTAAGCCCATTTTTCGTTATAGTTTGCTTGCCATTGCCATTGTGGAGCGAGGGTATAATCATTAAATTCATCATTCTCTTGTGGCGTACAGATTGGATAACTTTTGCCGACATTCGGCTTTTTATAGGAAAGTACAGGTTCACCGCAACCATCGCCATTTTTATCAATGCCAATAACAGGCCAATCATTAATCCATTTCATTGGCTCAAGATATATGATTCGACCGTAAGCTCCAACATCTTGAAAATGGATAAACCAGTTTTCACCTGTTTGCGTTTCGACCCAAGCACCTTGATGGGGACCATTAATTTTTGTATTACCTTGCGACAAAACTTTTTTCCATTCATAAGGCCCATAAACGCTTTCTGAACGTTGTACAATTTGCCAACCAGTAGCAACACCTCCGGCTGGATGAAAAATATAATAATATTTTCCACGTTTGTAAAATTTGGGTCCTTCGCAAGTAGGATTATCTTTGTGTCCATCGTAGATGATACGTGAGGGTGTTATGGCTTTGGTTGCGTTGGCATTCAGTTCACAAATTGCGATAACGCTTTTTAGTTGGGCCCTGCTACCGGCATAAGCATGAACCAGATACACTTTTCCATCATCGTCCCATAGTGGGCAAGTGTCTATAATTCCTTTACCTGATTTGACGAGAATAGGTTTAGACCATGGCCCTTTGATCTCTTTTGTTTGTATCATGAAAGCACCTTGATCAGGATCTCCCCAGAAGATATAAAACATTTTATTGTGATAACGCATGCTTGGTGCCCAAACTCTGTCGCCATGATGGGGATGTTCCGGCTTTTCATTAGGTGTGAGAGTGTAAGGGATAGCTGCGCCGATGATGCTCCAATTTACCAAATCTTTGGAATGAAGAATTTGCAAACCGGGAACACAGCTGAAACTTGAAGAAGTCATGTAATAATCACAGTCTACTCGGCAAACGTCGGGATCAGAATAATCGGCATAAAGTATCGGGTTATGATAGGTACCATTGCCCTGATCTGCTACCCAGACCTTGGAAATGTAGTCCTTTTGTCCCATAGAAGGGAAAATAGTACAGATGGTTAATATGATTATTATGGCGTTTCTTTTCATATTTGTCATTATTCTTTTTATGATTTGCAATATTGTTTATATTATTTCGCCGAATTAATTTTAGGTCTTATTTTATTTTTTTGATCTTAACCATTGCCGGATGTTCTAGTTCCTTTTTCCACTGACGGAGATAGGCGAACCATTCATTTGGCGTTTTGCAACCAAAGGTTTCTTTTCTTGAGGTGAAGACGGTGTAATAATGAAAAGTCTTTTGAGATTTTGCTCCGATCGTATAAAGGTAATTTGCATTATCTTTGGTTTCATTGACAACATATTTTTGTGGAATATAAGTGCCTAAACCGACGGTTTCTTTGGCATATTTTATCGTATCGTTAACTGGCCAATCGCGTCCCCAACAACCAACTAAACCTTTGTGATCGAAATAAGATATTGAGTTTTTTATATCTTCTACACCAGTAGCAAAAATCTCGTTTTGGAGGGGTTCTTCAAAACGGGCATCAATGAATAAATCCCGATGCCCGGCGTAAAGAGTGTATTTTGTTGTCATATTTAATTTTGTACCTTGATACTGCCAGCCATTGTCTACAATTTCTGCGATGACGCGTACTGGACCGTATGCGATAATCCGTTCCGTTCGAGTGTCGACTGGGTCGATATAGGTAGTTTTTTTGCCATCCCATCCTCTTAGTGTACCTACTCCACAGCTACTGCCAACGAATAGTACATCATCACCGAATCCTCGTACTAATTGCGGGTCAGTGGGATAAAATTGAGATTCTTTGATTTCGAACCCTTTATGAAATTTTCCATAGATATCTATGGTCTGTCTTTTATCGAAATAAAGTCGGTAGGCCACCAATTCAGATTCGAGTGCTGGACCGTGATGATGCATTTGACTATATATATTACTTGTCCCTGGTATCGTAACCGAAATTACCGGTACATGTTTTCCATCCTTGCTACTAACTAACATCTCGGCATAAACCCTTGGAATATAAGTTTTAGTACTTTCTTTACTTGAAAATATGATATTGAACAACTTCTTGCCATTAGCAGGCAAATTAGTAATGAAAGCCAATTCGTCAAACTTAAGGTCACCATTCATATCATCCAATTGTGAGGGAATTTCTATAGAATCTTCTTTAACGACAGCTGATTGGACACGGAATTTCAGATTGAGGTCGCTAAGCTTAATAACGATTGGCTCATTTTTCTTGGCCTCGTTCCAGTTATTGTTGACTGATATAGTGATAGGTTTTACTTCTTGTCCACACAAGGTTGTTGTACTGCAAACAAGTACTATTGCGAGTAATGATAAAAATCTCTTCATGTTGAATATGTTTTCTTTATATGGCAAATATAAAAAATAAAAGGGTAACAGTTTATTAATTCTTTAATTAATTGCGCTGCTACCTTTTTAATGATTATCTGATTATTAATAAAAGCTCAAATTCTCTCCTTTATTATTAAAGCTGTTATAACGAACACCATTAATTTTTACATTTTTTGATTTTTTGATAAACAAGTTTGGATTATCTTTATTGCTATCTATCCTTATGTTTTCAAGAACTATATCATTGGTGTTACAGATGTATGCTCTCTTTTTAGCATTGGTTATTATGACATTCTTTACTGTTATGTTCTTAATGGGCATTTCGGGCAATCCGTTGAAATACATAGCTCTTCCGGCACCATTACAGACGATATTTGAAATATGAATATCTTTAAAAATCGGTGTTTTGTCGGTGATTGGTGGGATAATAACATTAGTTATGGTTGAATCTTCAGAATTTTCTGTATTGTTTTGTCCCGGATCTTTGCCTCCATAAAACAGATTAAATAATAAAGCTTCATTAGGTATGTTTATCATATTTATGTGGTCGATATATATGCCTTCAACGGTGCCGCCGCGACCTCTAGTGCTTTTAAAGCGTATGCCAACATCAGTACCAAGAAAAGTGCAATTCTCGACAAAAATATTCTTAACACCTCCTGACATTTCGCTTCCAACTACAAATCCTCCATGCCCATGGAGCACCGTGTTATTCTTAACAATTACATTCTGGCATGGTTCACCACGTTTACGTCCGTCGGCATCTTTTCCTGATTTTATACAGATCGCATCATCACCTGCGTCGAAAAGACTATTGGCAATTAATGTGTTCTTGCAAGATTCCAAATCCAAAGCATCACCGTTTTGTGAATACCAAGGATTGATGACCTTAACGCCTATGATCATTATATCTTCACATGAAATAGGATGTAGGCACCAACACGGAGAGTTCTTAAAAGTTACGCCTTCCAATAATACTTTCTTACTCTTTGATATATTAAGCATGACCGGTCTGAGCCATGTGCGAATAGATTCCCATTCTGCTGTTGTACTGATATTGTCGGGGACATTAAAATTTGTACATGCTTTGGCTCCTTTCAGTGAACTTTCTGTGGGATACCACGTTTTGCTTTTCTCTTCAACTATGCCACCCGATTTTATTTTGCTTTTCCATTGCGATTCGGTTAGTTTATCTTTCTTTACCGGTCGCCAACTATCTCCGTTTCCGTCAAATATACCATATCCCGTAATGGCAATATTTTCTACTCCATTAGCTGAAATCGGTGATTGGCAACGGTATGTCTCTAATCCTTCAAAAATAGTCTTGACAATTGGATATTGTTTATAATCATCTGTAAATAGGACGAGCGCATTATGTTCTAAGAACAAATTTACATTGCTTTGTAATACGATAGGGCCAGTTAGCCAAAGACCTTCTGGAATGATTACTTTGCCACCGCCGTGATTACTAACCGCTCTGATCGCATCGTTAATGGCTTGTGTGTTTAAGAAGTTGCCATCAGGTATAGCTCCGAATTTCTTAATGCTGATTTCATAATTAGGGAAGTTGGGTTGTTTGATTTTTGGCATTTGAAAAGGGATATTGTTGTAGATACTATTATTAACCAAATTGTTTTGATTGTCTGCTTTGCATCCAGTAAAGAATGGTAGTATCAATAATATGAATAGCCCCCAAATGGTTTTCTGTAGAACGTGCATAATTCGATGGTGTGTATTTTATCGTTTTTTTAGTTTTGAATATATTCTTATTCTTAGGTCTTTTCATTTATTTATTAATAAGGGAAGAAGTTGATTTTCTTTTTAGCAAACAACTTATCACAAGCCGCTTGCTAAAAAGGGAAATCATGTTAACCTAATTCTAACCTTAAATGAAATTTATGAAAAAATCTCTTTTATTGTCATTGCAAAGATAATGTGCCTTTTTTTATCGTATGTGTATTTTTTGTTGCAAATGTTGTATTTTTTGTTATATCCGATATTTCTATTCTTATTTATAAGCTTCTCTTTCATGAAATGTCTATATTTGCACATTATTGATTAGAATTTTATATGGAAACTGCACTTTATCTCATACCTGTCACCTTAGGTGATACAAATATCGAAAGAGTTTTACCTTCTTACAATAAAGAGGTAATCAGTAATATTCGTCATTTTATCGTTGAGGATATTCGTTCAGCCCGTCGTTTTTTAAAAAAAGTAGATGCAGAGATTGATATTAATACTCTTTCGTTTTATACTTTGAATCAGCATACGTCGCCCGAAGATGTTTCCGGTTATCTTGGTCCTCTGATTAATGGTTCATCAATGGGAATTATTTCTGAAGCCGGCTGTCCGGCTGTCGCGGATCCCGGGGCTGATGTTGTCTGTATCGCACAGCAAAGAGGATTGAAAGTTGTTCCGCTTGTTGGTCCTTCTTCTATTATCTTGTCTGTTATGGGAGCTGGTTTTAACGGACAGAGTTTTGCTTTCAATGGTTATTTGCCAATTGAACAGAATGAAAGGGTAAAAAAGTTGAAAAGTCTTGAACAAAGGATATATAGCGAAGATCAAACCCAACTTTTCATTGAGACGCCTTATCGTAATAATAAGATGGTAGCCGATGTTTTACAAGTTTGTCGTCCACAAACGAAATTGTGTATTGCTGCTAATTTGACTTGCCAAGACGAATATATCCGTACCCTTATGGTAAAAGAATGGAAACGACAATTGCCTAATTTGCCTAAGATTCCTTGTATTTATCTCTTATACAGATAGTATTTTTCAAGTATTCATATTCTTCTTCAAAACAATTACAAAAGAAATTTTTCCCCAAGTTTTCTTCTATTTGCTTGAAACACCAGAGTTTCCCGCTTTTTAATTGGGAGCTGCATAACAATGATTCATCTTTTAGCTCAATCAGATAGAGATAAATTAAACAATTGGCCGTAGGACTTTCAAAGTGATACATGATGTTGAATTTTGGAACGATTTTTTTGATATCGAATTTGTCAGCAGAAAAAGTGTTGTTAATGATGCGCTTAACTCCCTCATCAAGAGTTTCGCCGTATTGCAGATAACATTCCAAAGGTATATCTGTAGTACCTTTGTCCAGTAAGGCTGTAAAAGGTCGTTTACATAAAAATAACATGCCGTTGATGTAAATGGCTATACGTATAATCGGGGTAATATAACTGTTTTTGTGCATTATAGTTTCAAACAACGGGCTTTTCCCTATTACATCTCCATGAATATTGACAATAGGTAAGTATTCTATATTTGACATTAAACGATTAAAGTATTTAATCGCAAATTGATTAAGTATAATGACCAATGTGAAGACAAGTATAGGAAGCAGGTCGATCATGATCCATAAGTTTTTCTGACTTATTTGATTCTTTTCTAGGTTCATTATAATAAGTGTGCATAGATGTAGCCATCCTAAAATTAGAAAGAGACGTATGGAAACGGCAGTAGATTCAGTTCCTTGTTTATAGATTCTTTTGTTGCATCCCCTTGTCCTTTTAATAATATGACATTCCAACAATCTTTTTCCAGGATAAAGAATAGTAAAAGAAAACAAGATACTTAATTCTAGTGCAAAGGGTAAGGTCTGTGATGTGATTAGACGTTGTGGATAAAATGTGAGTATGATAAACGGGATAATCATGAATGTGCTGATATAAAGAATGAAATTCGGTATATGTACTTTCTCTTTATTGTATTTTTTGTAGTATATTCCTCCTAATCCGATGCATAATCCAAGGCATAAGGCCAATATAGAAGTAACATACTGGCACATTACCATTGTGATAATGATGGGTATAAACCCCCATGACATATTAAATGAAGAAGACAATGTTTTTTTTCGATTCATTTTTTTATATCATTGTTTATTTTATTTGCAACTTATAAACAAGTAATGAATCGTTTTTGTTTAAGTCCGGATACGATTCCCTGTATATTTGAATTCATATCCGGACAATTCTTTGTAATTTATAAATTATTCAAAAGGAAGTTTGTTAATTTGGTATATAAGTGTATTCGTGTATTACCACCTATGATACCATGATTACGATTTGTGTAGATTTGCATATCGAACTGTTTGCCTAATTGTACAAGGTGCTCGCTATATTCGGCTGTATTTTGAAAATGTACGTTATCATCAGCCATGCCATGAACAATTAACAACTTGCCATGTAGTTTGTCGGCTCTCGTGAAGGCTGAAGTGGCATTATATCCCTCAGCATTTTCTTGTGGGGTGCGCATGAAGCGTTCCGTATAGATAGTATCATAAAATCGATAATCGGTTGGTGGAGCAACAGCTATTCCTGCTTTGAAAACAGGTGTGCCTTCGCTCATGCTCATCAAGGTCATATATCCGCCATAGCTCCAACCCCAGATGCCAATACGTTCCTTATCAATATAAGGTAATGTACTCAAGTACTGGGCTGTTTCAACTTGATCTTTTGCTTCTTTTACTCCGATTTTCATGTAAGTGCATTTCTCGAATGCTTGTCCTCGTCCGCCGGTTCCACGACCATCGGCACAGACAACTATATATCCCATGGTAGCCATATAGTTCTCCCAAGTAAGTGACCATCTGTCAAGCACTTCCTGTGATCCCGGTCCGCTATATTGATACATTAGTACAGGATATTTCTTATCCGGTGAGAAGTTGGTCGGTTTTATCATCCATGCGTTCAATTTTACACCATCGCTAGTCTTGAAAGTAAAAAAATGTCTTTGGGGAATATTATATTCGGATAGTTCGTTTTTTAATTTTTCGTTAGTAACCAGTGTCTTTAATGTGCGTCCTGTATTATCATTCAGTGTAATCAACATCGGGTTAGTGAGGCTGGTGTATTTGTTTATATAATACTTCATTGAAGTACTAAACAAAGCATTATTTGTTCCTTTATTTTCTGACAATTTAGTTTTACGCCCTTTACTGTCAGTTTTGAATATGGCTTTGCACATAGGGCTATTATCGTAGGCTGTGTAATAGAATATCTTATTGTTCATATCATAGCCAAGAAAATCGATGACCTCATCTTTTCCACTTGTTATTTTTTTATCAAGTGTACCATTTATATTATACCAGTAAAGTTGGTTGTAACCATCGCGTTCGCTCATAAAACTAAAATGATTGGGATAGAAACGAATATTATCAAAAATATTTTCTTTTATATAATAAGGATTTTCATCACGAAGAGTCAACTTGCATAGTTTTGAACGTGGATTGCACATATATAAATCAAAACGATTTTGATGACGGTTCATTGTAAAAATGGCCAGCTTGTCTGCTTCTTTGGTGAAACGAATGCGGGGAATGTAGCCATCAGCATCAATAGGTACCTGCATAGTACGGGTAATGTGTGATTTTATATCATAGGTACGAACTTCAACTTTAGAATTCTCACAACCAGCCTTAGGGTATTTGTACGTGTATTCTCCGGGGTATAGATTGTATCTTTTGTTTTTGGGGGCCTCTCCGGCAAAAAGAGGAAACGAGTATGTCGGTACTTGCGATTCATCAAAACGTATATAAGCAATCATTGTGTTATCTGCATTGAATTCCAGTGCACTAGTAAATTCAAATTCTTCTTCGTATACCCAGTCTGGCTTGCCATTGATTATAGCATTGATTTTGCCGTCATTGGTTACTTGGCTTTCACTATTGTTATATAGAGTTTTAACCAGAAAGATATTATTGTTTCGTACAAAAGCAATCATATTTCCATCAGGTGAGAATACTGGTGATTGTTGTGACCCACCGTCAGATAACTTTTCAATAATATTGTTAGTCATGACTCCTTTATTATTTCGGTAAAGTGGGTAGAGGTAATATACTGCAGTAAATGAATGTCTGTAGATGGGTTCCGATTCGGTAGCTATCAGTATTTTTTTACCGTCGGGTGAAAATTGATAACTGTCAAAATGCTTGAAAGGACATTCGCGCGCCATGGCTATATCAAAAAGAACTTCAACCTTTTCTCCGGTTCGGAAAGAATATTCAACGATTTGTGTACTATCGTTGTTCATTTGTGTATAATGTTCTCCATCTGACATAGGAATAATGTCATAAATGTTATTCGGGCGGAAACGCCCGGAAGTAATATCCTCGAGTGTAAGAACTTTACGATCTTGTGCCGGAACAGTAAGACTTATTAAACACAGACAAAGAGCTAGTAAAGTCATTCTATTTTTAATCATACAGTTTATGGTTCCTTCTTTTTTCATAATTTACTTGTTTTTATAGTTACAAAAGTAATAATAATGTTAGATTCGCCAAAGAACGTTTAGATGTTTTGTGTCGTTCGATTTCTAAAATAGCTTAAATCTTACTTTTCTTTAATCTACTTTGATCAAATCTTTAGATACTAAAATTATTTTGATATATTTGTGAAATTGAAAGGATAGAGTATTTTAAAATATAAGCTTATGATTATGAACTCAAAAAGAAAAGATTTGGAATATGCGGCATTTTTTCTTATAGCTGTTATTTCTACTTTCCTTATGGGAAAAGATGACGCTTTTCATGTGGTATCATGGAGCAGCTTCATCTGCTATTTCCTGCTATTGTTTATCAGTGGTGATTGTTTAATTAGTACGATGCTTCGTGTAAAGCATAGCGAAGAAGGATTTGCGAGGTGGAGTACCTTTTTTGCCTTTTTGGTGTTTAGTTTTGTCTTTATGGGTGATTTGTTTTTGATAGGTAGTTATCTTTTTGAGAAACTAGGTTAAGCGCATAACTTTTTTATAATAGTTGTTGTATATATGCTAGAATTTCGTTTTCTTGTTTGGGGTGGAACCATCGAATTTCTTGATCTCTTTTGAACCATGTCATTTGTTTGCGAGAATATATCCTCGAATTCTGTTTGATCTTTTCCATAGCAAAAGGAAGGTCCCATTCTTTGTCAAGGTATTTAAACAGTTCTTTGTAGCCAACCGTATTAAGTGAATTGAGTGTTTTGAAAGGATAAACTAGACGAGCCTCTTCCAACAATCCGTCTTTCATCATCTGGTCTACTCTATCATTGATGCGTTGATAAAGTTCTTCCCGGTCGCGCTTTAATCCAATTTTGATGATACGGAATGGTCGTTTTTTTTTCTTTCCTGAACGGAAAGAAGTATAGGTCTTTCCTGTCATGTAGCAAATTTCCAATGCGTGAATTATTCGTTTTGGATTTTTTAAATCTACAATTTTATAGTATTCGGGATCAAGCAAGTGAAGTTCAGCACATAGGTAGTCTAATCCATCCTGCTCATATTTTTGCATCACAGTTTGTCGTGTTTCCTGATCAATAGTGGGTATGTCATCAATTCCTTTACATATAGCATCGATATACATCATCGATCCACCTGTAAGTATGACTATGTTTTTAGTAAAAAAAAGCTTTTCAAGAATATTAAGAGCTTCCGTTTCGTATCTGGCAGCACTATAATAATCGGTAAGTTTCAAGTTACCGACAAGATAATGCTTGACATGTGCCTGTTGCTCAGATGTTGGGGCAGCGGTTCCTATGCGTAGATCTTTATATAATTGTCTGGAATCGGCGGAGACAATGCATGTATGATAATTCTCAGCCAATTTTAAGCTTAGCTCTGTTTTTCCAACACCTGTAGGTCCAATCAAGACAATAAGTATGGGTGGTTGAAGCTGAGAATTATCAATCATAGTTTAAGAGTAGAATATTCGGTTAAAGGATTTTGTCCAAAGAAATGAAGGCTATTCATTGTTTGGTTCAATTTCGCTTATGTCCATTCCATTTTGATCAAAATCTTCAAGGTCGAAATCTTGGTCTCCATAGAAATTCTCATCTAAGTCATCAGTATTACTATCTTTTTTAGTCCCGATTTCATTAAAATCAATATGTTGTTTGGGGGCCTCTCCTTCTTTATTCGTGCATTTTGGTTTTGGAATGTTTTTTCCTGTAATAATTTCGGATAATTCGATAAAAAAACCACGTTCAGTCATATAATCGAAAATGAAGATAAGTTTTTGTTTTTCGTCTTCGATTAATTCATTCAACTTTGTATTTTTCATTATCCAACTATCCTCCTCAGAAGAGGTGTCCATTTCTTCCAGTGTGATTTCTTCTCCCCTTTCCCAGTCTTCGTTACAAATAAAGAAAGAAGTCATGTCATCATTCTTGTAGCCAACTGATTTAAGTATGGCCTCATGAAAACTTAGAAAAGTATCATCTGGGTCGATTTGTATTTCTCTGACAAAATCGTTTACTTCATCGGAAATAATTGTAAATCGATATATCATACTATCTGTTATTTAAAGTTTTTTATTTAATAATACCGCGTTCAGAGCTTTCAATAAAATCAATAATATATTTTATCTCAGGTGTGAGTTTCATTTCATTCTCAATTTTAGATTTTGCATCAGTTTTGTTTAATCCGCTCATGTATATAATCCGATATGCGTTGTGGATATTTTCAATTTGTTCTTCGGTAAATTTATGACGGCGCAAACCCACTAAATTAAGTCCACAATATGCAATTGGGTCACGCCCAGCTATAATGTATGGTGGTACATCTTTGCTGAATCGACTTCCACCTTGTACCATTACATAGCCGCCTATGTGGCAGAATTGATGGATAAGTACACTAGCACTGATGATGGCATTATCATCAACAACAACTTCGCCACCCATTTTTGTTGAATTGCCAATGATACAATTACTTCCCACAATTACATCATGTGCTACATGAGCGCTTTCCATTAATAAGTTGTTGTTTCCAATTATAGTATGTCTTTTAGCCGCTGTTCCACGATTAATAGTTACGTTTTCTCGAATAAGGTTATTATCGCCTATTTCAGCAGTAGTTTCTTCGCCCTTAAATTTTAAATCTTGTGGAATGGCTCCGATAACGGTTCCTGGGAATATTCTATTACCATTGCCTATTCGTGTGCCATAAAGTATGTTTGCATGTGGCATAATGATATTATTATCACCTATTATCACATTTTTATCAATAAATGCAAAAGGTGCAATTTCTACATTTGTCCCAATTTTTGCATCAGGATCAATATATGCTAGCGGACTTATCATGTTTTATTATTATTTATTTTTTACAATTTGTGCCATGAATTCTGCTTCGCAAACTAAGGCCTCACCTACGAATGCGTAGCCCTTCATTGTTGATATTCCATGCCGGATAGGAGTAAGCATTTCTACGCGGAAAATTAAGGTATCTCCAGGTATTACTTTTCTTCGAAATTTTACGCCGTCTATTTTCATAAAGTAAGTTGAGTAACGTTCGGGCTCATTAATGGAATTGAGAACAAGTAATCCTCCGACTTGTGCCATGGCTTCAACTTGTAATACGCCAGGCATGACCGGTTCTTGGGGAAAGTGTCCCTGGAAGAAGGGCTCATTAGCTGTAATATTCTTAACACCAATTATATAGCTAGCGCCGATTTCTATTATCTTATCGACAAATTGCATGGGATAACGGTGAGGTAAGAGTTGACGGATACGGTTAACATCCATAATTGGTTCATGATTACAATTATAAATCGGTGCTTGAACTTCGTGTTGACGAATTTCATGGCGTATCTTGCGCGCAAACTGATTATTGATCGTATGCCCCGGACGGGTAGCGATAATTCGTCCCTGAATAGGCTTGCCGATTAGGGCCAAATCACCGATAATATCAAGCAGTTTGTGACGGGCACATTCATTAGGCCAAACTAATGGTTTGTGGTTGATATATCCAAGATTGCTTGAATTCATACGGGGCACATTCATAATATCTGCCAATTTGTCGAAACTATCTTGATTCATTTTTTCTTCGTAGATGACGATAGCATTGTCTAAATCCCCTCCCTTAATAAGTCCGGCATGAAGCAATGGCTCAATCTCGCGAACAAAGACGAAAGTACGGCTGGCTGCTACTTCATCTTTAAAATTATTCATATTCTCAAGTGTCGCAAATTGGTTCGAAAGAATCTCCGAATCATAAGAGATAAGTACATTCAGACTGAAATTATCGTCGGGCAATACAATGATGGAAGATCCAGTTTTCTCATCGCGTATTTCAATTTTTGATTTGATAATAAAAATATCCTTAACCGCATTTTGTTCTACAGTACCGATTTCTTCAATCTTATCCATGTAATATTTTGCGCTCCCGTCCAAAATAGGAAATTCAGGTCCGGTAACTTGTATAAGGCAATTGTCTATGCCAGAAGCATATAGAGCTGCCATGCCATGTTCTATGGTGCTTACTTTTATTGATTTGGATGTAAGTGAAGTACCTCTTTGGGTGCCGGTTACATTATCTGCTATAACGTCAATTATAGGTTTATCTTCTAAATCGACACGCTGAATTTTATATCCGTGATTCTCCGGAGCCGGGTTAAAGGTTACGGTTAAGTCAAGTCCAGTGTGAAGACCTTTTCCACTAAGTGAAAAGCTGTCTTTTAAAGTTTTTTGTTTCAACATTGGTTCTTGTTTTATTTTTTATTTTCTTGTTTTTGTATTTTATCTTTTAAATCATTAACCTCTTTACGGAGGTTGCGGATTTCAGAAAGCATATCGGGGAGTTGTTTGTGAACGATGGCCGATTTGAGAAATGTTTTCAATTCTATGGGGGGGGTGCCAATTAGTTTACTACCTGATTTGATATTTCCAGGAACTCCTGATTGAGCTCCCAAATCTACTTTGTCTCCAATTCTGGCGTGTCCCGCAACGCCGACTTGTCCACCGAACATACACCATTCGCCAACTTTTGTTGAACCAGCAATGCCTCCTTGAGCGGCCATTACTGTGTTGGCGCCAATTTCGTCATTGTGTGCAATTTGTATTAGATTATCCAATTTCACGCCTTTATGAACTTTCGTAAATCCCATTGTCGCACGGTCAACACAAGTGTTAGCTCCGATTTCTACATTGTCTTCCAAAACCACGATGCCGATTTGTGGGATTTTTTCGTATCCATTGGCTGTTGGAGCAAAACCAAAGCCATCGGCGCCGATAACTGCCCCTGAATGAAGTATACATTCGTTGCCTATTTGGCAGTCATGATATACATTAACGTTAGAGTATAGCAGGCAGTGATCGCCAACTTTTGCATTGTCGCCGATAAAGGTGTGTGGGTATATCTGTGTGTTTCCGCCAATCACTGCATTTTCGCCAATGTACGCGAAAGCACCAACATATGTATCTTTACCTATTTTTGCACTTTTAGAAACAAAAGCCAATGAGTCAATACCTTTTTTGACAGGTTTGCTCATTTCATAAAGTGTTAGCAATTTGGCTAGGCTCTCGTAGGCATTATCTACTTTTATCAAAGTGGCTTTTACTTTCTGATCGGGTTCAAAGTCTTTATTGATTAAAATAATATTCGACTTTGTGGTATATAAATAATGTATATATTTAGGGTTTGAAAGGAAAGAAATAGCTCCTTCCACACCTTCTTCAATCTTTGCAAAAGTGTGAACTATTGTGTTTTCATCACCAATAATTTCTCCTTGTAAGAAAGATGCAATTTGTTTTGCTGAAAAATCCATGTAATTCTAATTTTAATTGGTTGCAAATTAAGGACTTTTTTTTTAAATATGTGTGCTTTTTACTACTTATTTTCCGTTATCTATCCAAACGTTGATAGCAAAGGTAATATTTTTTTACCTTCTTTGATAATAAAGTTATATTAAGCATATCTGAAGCCTCAGCGATATTTTTTATTGATCCGTCGGGGTAAAGTATATTTATGCTGTCGTCAGCGGGATTATACATGTTCTTTTCAATGTCGTGTATGGCAATAAAATATTGTGTGTCTGCAAGACTGATGTTGTAATATCGGCTGATTTGTTTTATCAATTCATCTATTCGTTTCTGGCTGATTGGTTCAGTCGAAATTTCTACTTTAAAGATGTGGCGGTTTACTAATCCTTGGCTTAAAATTGAAAGTACTTTGT
>Ga0172378_10001205_pt1 | contig 23773 bp, 22 predicted proteins | sample GrowelOW332metaG_FD_119755 | JGI IMG/M metagenome (GOLD analysis project Ga0172378, IMG submission 119755) | Groundwater microbial communities from an aquifer near a municipal landfill in Southern Ontario, Canada - Pumphouse #3_1 metaG | ecosystem: Environmental > Aquatic > Deep subsurface >... | reverse complement strand
TTAGGGTGCAGCATTTCTTTAAAATTTCAGTGTCTGTGCACTTATTAATATTATACACTTTTACTAAAAGTTCAAGAGGTGATTCTGTTGGTGATGTATTTGATTTTTGTTCAGGTGGCGTAATAGGGGATGTGAATGCGTTTGAAAGCTTAAGTGTGCATTCAGAAGGGTATTCTTCTGTGCCGTTGTAGAAAACATAGAATTCGGGTAAGGGTATTTTTTGAATTTTACGCATGTATTTGTCGCGTGAGGGAAGGTATTTTTCATAAAGCCTGCTTGCGTATTCTAAGAAGCGGAGCGGCATGTTTTCGTTTACGGTGGACTGGTGCTCTACTAGAACAATGATTTGTCCATTGATTAGCATTGAAACATCGTTGCGGTATGCCATGTAGAGTACATTGTTCAGCTTTAATGGCTGAATTTGGGTTTCTGAAAGTTTTAAGTTTGTGTTGTGCAGCGCATTGTACAATGACAGGAAGTTTTCCTTATAGTCCCTGTCTTTTGAGAACAAGTCTACAAAAACTGAGTCTTTGTACTGTCGGTTTTGTGGATTCTTTTTGTTTTTTTTCTTTTTCATTTATTGCCTCCTTTGGACAATTGTTAAGGGAGCCTCTATAAAACTTCAGCTCGTAGAGAGGCCCTTAATAGTCCCTACTATAGATATATGTTTTGAATTTCAGAAATTACCAAAAATTTGAGAAAATAATTAAAGAAAATTATTAATTGTTTTTGGATATGTGGAAAATTAAGCCTACTCGGGATTGTAGCGCCTGCGGAGCAGTTCTGGAGCAGAGCGGAAGAATGGAGCGAATGCGGAAGCGCGTAAAGCCCGATGAAAAATGAAGGTCCGGCTTGCCGGCAGAATTTGAACAGTGCTACGTCCAGAAAAAACATAGAGAAAAAATCTTATTGTTGGCCTTTATATTTGATTGTAGTATGTATTCAGTTTTTTTGTGAGGTTTTTATGAAGATGCTTTGTTATACAAGAACGCCTTGTGATGATAATGTTTATGGCGTGAAGATGGCATACAGTGTTCATTTTGCGTATGAGTCTTTGGGTAAGTTTTTGCCGCTTCATCATAACGAGGGAATTGTTTTTGCGAAGGCTGTTTGTAATGAAGATGGGTCGCTAAAGGCTAAGTGTTTGAAGGAGCCATGGGGATTTTTTTCTTCTGATGGTGATCTTTGCTTGGCTGCTGTTAGGACTGAAGCTGACGGTGGAAATGATGTTGAGGGCGAGGGTTGCGTTTTGTTTTTTAAAAGCCGTGATCTTGTGCATTTTGAGGAGGCTGGACTTCTTAGAATTCAAGAGAAGGGTTTTGTTCATAATGTTCGTTGTGTTTTTTGCAAAGATTCTGATTGCTATTTATTGTGCTGGCAAAATGAAAGAAATGAGTGGCTTGAAGTGAAGACTTCTGTGTTTGATGAGATTTTGAACGCGGAGTCTTCTTGTTTGTATAAGTCGGCTTGTTTGTGCGGTTCATCCCCTGTTCCTGATTCTTCTTTTTCTGCAGAATGTGTTGGCTGTATTGAGGGGGTTGTTCCAGGAAATGTTTTTTCTGTTTCTGATGATGCGGCTTTGTATGTTTTAAAGAAGCTTCTTGTTCCTGTTTGCAGAAAAGTTTCTCTTTTTTGTGAAAATGAAAGTGTTGCGCTTTCTAATGTGGATAAAGTTAAGGCTGTTGCGGAGTATTCTGACGGGACTTTTGTGAAGAGGCCTGTTTTGTGGAATGAAGAGGATATTTTGCGCTATAAGAGGGAGCTTTATGAAAATGGCGGCGCGACTGATGTTTTGCATGGTAAGGTTTTGCATGGATCTGTTGTTCAGGGGCATTTTGAGTTTCCTTTTGCTGTAAACAGGGCTGATCCTTGCTGCATGTTGTGGAATGGTAAGTATTATTTTATTGCGACTAATGATGCTGACGGAAATCATTCTCTTTTTATTAGAAAGTCTGATACTTTGGAAGGTGTGGCTTTTGCGGAAGAAAAGATTTTGATTGATTCTGAGATGTATGATGATATAAAAGGGCTGCTTTGGGCTCCTGAGTTTCATGTGATTGGTGGAAGGCTTTTTATTTTTCATGCAGCTACGGATGGGGAGTTTTTTAGGGAAGAGAGCCGTGTTATGTGTCTTAAAGATAATGGAGATCCTTTGTGCGCTGAGGATTGGTCTAGGCCGCATTTAGTTTGCAAGAAGGACGGGACGCCTCTTTGTGATGCTGGCAATGTTATTTCTTTGGATATGACTGTTTTTTTTGATAAAAATAAGTGGTATGCTGTTTGGTCTCAAAGAAGGTTTTTGCCTTCTGATTTAGGTGCATGGCTTTATATTGCGCAAGTTGATGAAAATGAGCCTTGGAAGTTGATTACAGATCCTGTTTGCTTGACTAAACCTGAATATAGTTGGGAAAACAACCATACTTTTGTTGTTGAAGGCCCTTATGCTTTGCGTGTTGAAGAAAAGCTTATGGTTACATATTCTGCTGCGGCTATTGATTCTACTTATACAGTGGGGCTTTTGCGTCATATTGATAATACTGATGTTCTGAAGCCTGAAAACTGGGTGAAGAGCAACTTTCCTATTATGTCTTCTAGGTCTTTTGATGGGCAGTTTGGAACTGGGCATAATTCTTATTTGATTGATAAGACAGGGCTTGTCTGGAATTTTTACCACGGAAGAAAGGGAATTGAAGGTCCTAGATCTTCTGGCGCGTGCCGTGTTCATTTTGATGTTGACGGGGAGCCTATGCTTGATGTTCCTGAATGTGTTGATTTGCCTAATTATATGCGTTCTGTTTCTCTTGTTCTTTAGAATGTTTCTGTTTTTTACTTTTTATTGAGTTTGAATGGACAATTGCGTGAAATTTCAGTATTATAATAGAGACGGTTTTTGCTGTTCCTGTTTTGTTTGACAGGTTATTTTATTTGAATGTTGGAGCTGAAATGAAATACTCATTTGAAAAAACTTATTGCGATGAAGAGGATGAAAAGAAGGCTAAGGGAGCAATGCCAGATCCTTTTGCTGAGAAATTTCTTAAGACTAGGCAGATTTTGTTGAGCGGTGAAATAAACGAGGATTTGGCTGAGAAGATTGTTCGCCAGCTTTTGATTCTTGAGGCTGATGGAAACAAGCCTATTTATATTTATATTGACAGCCCAGGAGGAGATGTTGACGCGGGTTTTGCTATTTTTGACACTATCCGTTTTATAAATGCTCCTGTTTACACTGTTGGCATGGGCCTTATTGCAAGCGCGGCTTCTTTGATTTTGCTTGCTTCTCCAAAAGAGCGCAGAATGGGGCTTCCAAACAGCCATTATTTAATTCACCAGCCTTCTAGCGGAATGAAGGGCGTTGCGACTGATATTGAAATTCATGCCGCAGAACTTGCTAAAACTCGCGCTAAGTTGAATGAAATTATCTCTAAGGAAACAGGCAAGTCTATTGATCAGGTTGCAAAAGACACTGACAGGGACTATTGGCTTAACGCTGATGAGTCTGTTAAGTACGGTTTGATTAGCAAAGTTGTTACAAAGCGTTCTGAATTAAAATAGATTTTTCCGTTAACTGACTATGGTTTTTGAACTGTCTGATTCACTAATTGATGATATTTTATTCTCAATGGAAGACCAGAATTGCAAACGCATGGTCAGCGCTAAGAATTGCATTGTTGTTCCACAGGATTCTCTTTTGTGGGATTCGGAGCTTAAAGATAAGCTGCCGGAAAACGCCTGTGTAGATGATGATAATTTTTACGAGCTTCCAGTGTGGTCTAGCGGCGACGGTTATGAGCTGCTTGATTCTTTTACTGAGGGCTTGCATTCTCCGTTTGCACGTGCGGAACTTAAGAATGTGCTTGTGAGCGGAAGGGGGGTGTTCAGAAATTTTAAAGATGTGTTGAAGTCGTACCCTGAAGTTGAGCGTAAGTTTCATTTTTATAAAGATTCTAAAATGAAGATGCGTGTGATTGAATGGTACAACGGCCTGCGCGAGTCATGGGGTCTTGAGAAGCTTGATGCTTTGAATACAGATGATGTTGAAGAGGTTGATGAGCTTGTTCAGAATGACTTTGTGTTTAGCCAATATGATTCTGTTAAGGACAGGAATGATGTTGAAAGTACAGCAGGTTTTTTGGCGGAGGAATATAAGAAACAGTTTGCTGGTGAAATTGGAGATGCCGTTGCCGAAATGGTGAATAGGCTTTCTTCTTTTTCTTCTTCTGAGGATAAATATGGATTTGTTTGCCATAATCTTGATGAGGAATTTACTGGCTGCGTTTTAGTTTCAAGCTGTCCGTCCTATTCAAAGAGAACGGTGACTCTTACTGATTTCTTTGTTTTACAGAACTACCGAGGACTTGGCATAGGCAAAGAGTTGTTTTCTAGATGCCTTGCAGGTTTAAGAAGCTGCGGTGTTCAATGGATTTTAATTGCGAATACAATTATCCCCAAGACTATGGTGCCTTTATTGAACCAATACGGTTTTGAAAAAATAGGGTCTGGTTTTGTGGCAGATTTATGCAAGGGCGAGTGGTAAATAATTATTTACTGCGCAACAGCTTTTCTTACGTTGTAATAAGCTGTCTATAGCCTTTTAATTACCGCTTAGGCGGATTTTTTTAGGAAGCATTTTATTTTATGTTTCCACAGGAGTAAAATTATGTCTTATAACAAACAAGAAAATGTTATTAATGAAGAGCAGATTTCATCTTACTTGAAAGATGTGTTGAGCCGTGTTGAGTCTGACAGTGATCCAGATTCTCTTAACACTCTTAAAAAACTTTTTAAAAAGAATATTCCTTTTTCACGCAGAATGTATGTTGCGGCCTACCTTGTAAAACAGGCGAACTGTGGCTACCGTGGAAACCGTTTTAACAAAAATGAGCGTTTTTCTCATGACAGAAACGACCGCTCTTTTGACCGTAGAAATGAAAGAACTCAGAGGCCTTCACGCAATGATAAAACAGAAAAGTTTGCCGACCGTTCTGACCGCTCTGAACATTCAGAACATTCTGTTGAGCATGAAGCTGAACATACAGAACGTGCGCCTCGTGTGCAGATAGATGCTAGCCTTGCAACAACTATTTTTATTGGCATTGGAAGAAACCGTCGTGTTTACCCAAGGGATTTGGTTGGACTTTTAGTTAGCGTTGCTGGCCTTGAAAGAGAAAGAATTGGCGACATTAGAGTGCTTGCAAACTATTCATTCATTCAGCTTTTTACTGAAGACTGCGAAAAAGCTATTGCGGCTCTTAACGGCTACGACTACCGTGGAAGAAAATTGAGCGTTAGCTATTCTAGACAAAGAGAAGAGGGCGACGAGGACAATAACGAAGAGAATGGCGCTTCTGATTTGAACAATGCAAAATCAAATGATGCTGGAAATGTAACTCCTTCTAATTATTCAGCGCCTGTTGATAATAATTCAACTTCTAGTCCTGCTGATTCTAATGTTTCAAATGAAGATGAAAGAATTCCAGAGAATGTTTCTAATGATTCTTCTTCTGTGCATTCTGAGTCTTCTGAAGAGACAAAGATTGCGGCAGAGCAGAAAGCGTTTGCTTCCGAGCAGAAGACTGCGCCTGTCTCTAAGCCAGCTGATGTTGCGGCAGAGAAGCCTTTTTCTGAAACAACAGATGACGGGCAGGTTAAGTCTCACTTTGGTTCTGGCAATGCCGGCTCTAATTATTTAGTTTGAAATAAAGAGTGAATTATATTGATGACTATGAATGTTATCCATACAGGCCCGCTTTGTGTAAACACTTATGTTGTTCCACTGAACGGGCCTGATGTTTTTATTGTTGACTGCGGCGCGTGCAAGATGTGCGGCGATGAGAATGAAGTAACAAGGTTTTTGTCAGAGAAAAAGCTTAACCCTGTTGCTGTTGTTCAGACACACGGGCACTTTGACCACGTTGCGGGGCTTACTCATTTAGCTGACTGCTACCCTAATATTCAGATTGCGATTCATAAAAATGACGCGGCGTTTATTGGGCGTAACAGCGGCGTGCTGCAGTCAGAGAGCCTTTACGCAATGAGCTTTGAAGGTTTTATTCCAGCGGTGTCTAATCTTCCAGAGCCTACTTCTTTTTTAGCTGACGGTAAGACTCTTGCCGAATGTTTTTTAACTGACAGTTTTAGTTGCAAGACAAAAGAAGCTCTTGGTGAGTGGAGCGTGATTTACACTCCGGGACATTCGCCTGGTTCTGTTTGCATTTATGATAAAAAAAATGGTGTGCTGATTTCTGGAGATACTTTGTTTTACCAATCATACGGCAGAACTGATTTGCCTGGTGGAGATGAAATATTGATGCAGCAAAGTTTACATACACTTGATAAGATTATTCCACGAGGCACTTTGATTTACCCGGGCCATGATTCGTATGGGTTTAAGTTTTAAGTTAAAGGCTTGGGTCGTATAAAGGAAAGTCGCCTGATTGTGTTACTTCAAAAAAGGCATAACTGTAATAGCTTATGTTTTTTGTTAAATTGATTATTGCAAAACTTGGGAGCTGTCCACCGCGAGGCCTTGTGCAGCTTCCGGGATTTAATATAAGTGCGCTGGGCGTTTCTTGTGCTAACGCTATGTGGGTGTGTCCGTAGCAAATTATGTCTGCTTCTTCTTTTTTAGCGGCGTTTTCTAATGTTTCAAAGCTGCTGTATTGTGAGTCAAAATCTGACAGGCAGAACCTGTGGCCGTGAGTTGAAAATATTTTATGGCCGGCGGCTTCAAATGTTTGCATAATAGGAATTGAGTATTCTATGTACACTGGCGCTTTTTTATTTTTATAGTAGGCTGGGTTTGAAAAGGGGTACATGTTAGAGTCACCGTTGCCTTCAACTATTGAAATTACAGACGGTATGTTTTTTGCAAACTCTTCATCTTCAATTGCTCTATTTAAGCAGTTTGCAATATCCCCTGTGCCGTCACCGCAGTAGACAAGCGCGTCGCAAGTGGAGCCTTTCTTTTGCAGAATGTGCTGCAATGTGTGATAATTTCCATGCGAGTCTGAGACAACAAGAATTTTTGCATTGTCTTTTTTAGCAAGAGCCATTATGTCTTTTTCTGAGCCAATCAGATTTGATTTGTCTTGTTTAAATGAATTCATTTTTTTTGCACTTTCTCTATTACAAAATGATTCATTGACTGCAGGCCAGTTTCGCTGTCTGTAAAGCGGCGGACTTTTTTGTCTTCTCCAACAATTTGCTGAACGTGGGTAGAAAGATCTTTGTCTAATGGAAGAGCCGCTGGAAGTTCCGCAATGTAGCGCACTGAGTTGATTAAGATTTTTTCTATGTTTTCGTCAATAGACTGTGTTGTTTCTTCATTAAGAACATCTTCTTTTGCAGAGCGTTCGTAGTCTAGGACAAAGTCGCATGTTGCTTCCATGCCAAGAACGTCGTCCTGTGGAAAAAGTGAGAACACAGGGTATGGCGGTTTGCCGTTCCAGTCGTCCTGAATGCGTGCCAAGACACTGTTTGTGTTTTCTGGCGCGCCTAAAAGCAGAATGCCCTTTATGTTCTTTTCATTTATCATGTAGTAAAGTTCTGAAATGCGTGCGGAATTTCCTTTTTTAAAATCGTCAGGGTAGACTAGCGGACAAATTAAGCCTCCGTTTTGTTCAAGACCAAATTCGTTTGAAAGATTTGTAAATGTTTCTTCGTCAAAAGTTTTGTCATTGAATCCGTATCCAAGCAGGACGCAGATAACACCGTCTGAATTGTTCCAAGTTTTTGTTGTCTGCGATTCTTTTTGTGAAGTTTCCTTTGGCTGTATGTCTAAAGCGCCTTCTGAATTTATAATTTGCTTTTCTGATTTGGAGCAGCCGGCTAGTGAAAATAAAAATAATACGCAGCTGACGGCCGCAAATTTTACGCACAAGTTTTTCATAAAGCGTATTTTACATTATTATTGCCTTTTGTAAAAGCGTTAAAAAAAACTTGTTTTTTATATTTGTTTGTTGTAATAGTTATTTTTATATTTGTCCAAGCGCGTTCGCTATGCTGTAGGCACGGTCGCCGAACTTTTCTATTTGACGAACAAGGTCAATGTACAAAAGCTCTGACTTTACATCCGCACCTGCTTCCAAACGTTTTCTTGCAACTTTTTTTAAGTTGTGGCGGAACACATCAATTTGGTTTTCTATTTCTTTTGCTATTAAAAGCTTTTCTGAGTCCAAGTGCTTGTTTATGTTGTCGCGTATAAAGTACATGAACTGACGTGCAAGGTCTATGTAAGGTCCAAGACGGTCCATGTCTTCTTTAGAAAATTTCATGTTCTTGTCAATTGATTTTTTTAAAGTGATTCCTACGTTGAAGCAGTCGTCTGTCATTTCTTCCAAATCGTCAACTATCTGCTGCATTACAGAAAGGCTGTTTGCTTGACCTTCGCTTAACGGCAGGCGCGAGCAGTTGATTAAATATTTTGTAATCTGTTCCTTCATTTGATCAGCGTAGTCTTCCTGCTTTTCTATTACAGGCAGGTTGTCCGCAATAAAGGAATCTGTTCTGTCTGCAAAGCCGCCCTGAATACGCTCAAACATTTTTGTAACAAGAACAGTCATGTTGCTTATTTCTTTTTCAACTCTGATTATGTAAGAAGCTGCGTTTTCCTTTCCACCAGTCTCATTGAATTCAAGCTTGTAGACATCTGGAGTTTCATCAGGTTTTGCTTTTACTAATTTTTCTACAAGATGCGCAATTTGTTTTGTGATTGGAAGGCAGAGCAAGGCAGTGATTGTTTTTATAACTGTATGAAGCATTGCTATATGGAAAGTGATGTTTTCTTGTGGAGTGCCTGGAACAATAATGTCAACTAAATAAAGAAGAGGATGCAGGAAAATTATGGCAAGAATTACAGTCGCCACGTTGAAAAGAACATGCACAAGTGCCGCTCGTTTTGCGTCAGTTTTTGCATTTGTTGAAGCCAAGATTGCGTCTATAGTTGAGCCAATGTTGCTGCCTATAACAAGCGCTGCTGAAAATTCCCAAGTGATTAAATTGTTGTAAGCCATTGTTATTACAATTGCAGTTTCCGCTGATGATGAATGAATCAAAGCAGTGATTATTATGCCGACAACAACGCCTATTAAAATGCTCCATATTCCGTAGTCGCAGAAGTGCTGCAAAAAGTTAAGCGCTCCGTTTTCCGGGCTGATTGTTTTAGAAAGCCAGCTTAACCCTATGAACAAAAGTCCAAAGCCCATAATTGCTTCGCCCAAGTTCTGCTTCTTCCATTTTTTAAAAGTTGTAAGGAAGAATCCCAAGCCAAAGATTGGAATTGCAAAAGTCTCAATGTTGAAGTGGAAGCCAAACAACGCAACGATCCAAGCTGTGATTGTTGTTCCTATGTTTGCGCCAAGAGTTACGCCAACAGACTGCTCTAGCGTCATAAGGCCGGCGTTTACAAATGTAACTTCCATTACAGTTGTTGCGCCAGAAGATTGAATAATCATTGTAAGAACAAGGCCTGTTAGAAATCCTGCAAAACGGTTGCCTGTCATAAAGCCAAGCGCTTCCTGCAGTCCTTTGCCAGCGCTCTTTTGAATGCCGTCGCTCATCATGTTCATGCCGTAAAGTAAAAATGCAAGGCTTCCTAAAAGCTGTAGTATTGTTGTAAAAATGTTCATTCTTTCTTCTTCCTAATTAATTTTTTTGTAAGAAACTAAAATCACTCCCAGCCAAAAGTTGCCGGCGGCTTGTTTGTCAAGTCAAAGAACACCGCGTCTACAAAAGGCAGCTCTGCAATTTGCGCTACAATTTTTTCAAGCATTTCTTTTGGAAGCTGAGCGAACCTTGCGGTCATTACATCTTCACTGCAAAGAGGACGCAGCACAAAGCTAGCTTTCTCTTTTGAAGAAGCGTAAGGCAAGTTGATTGTCAAATGCTGGAAAATCTTGTCGTACCAGCCGGTGTTGTGAAGCTCTGTTAAAACAATGTTGTCAACTTCGCGTGTCTGGTCAAGGCGGCGTTTGTCGCACCAGCCTTCCTGCAAAGTAAAGTCTGAGTCTTTTGCGTTTGGATTTTGGTACAGTTTGATTATGCACCTGTTTATGAAAGAGCAGCTGTTTGTAATTTCACTAGAAGCGTCCTCTAGCTTGCTCCAGTTTTTTGGAAGATGGTAGAAGCCGTTTTCTAACTTTTCAAATGTAAGGACTGAAGGAAATCGGTATGTTCTAAAGTCGCCTTGTACTCCAACTGAGCGAACTGGAAGAACCTGCCTTGCAAGGGAAGCGCTGCACTTTTCGCAGAACATGTCTAGCTTTACATTTTGAATTTCTTCTTTTGCCTTTTCAAAATCAGACTTGTCTTTTTCTGCCATGCTGCCGTCTGAGCACAACACGTTAATGCTAAGGCCTGGGCCTGGAAACGGGTGACGCATAACTAGATCGCTGCTTAGCCCTAGCTTCTTGCCAATGTTCCTTACTTCGTCTTTGTACAAATCTTTTAACGGCTCAATAATCAAGCCCTTTGCAATTAGCTTTTGTATGCCTTCAACTCTGTTGTGGTGAGTTTTGATTGTCTTGGAATTTTTTGTTCCGCCAGATTCAATGATGTCAGGGTAGAGTGTGCCTTGCGCGAGCATCCATTTATTTTCATCAAGCTTCTGCTCTGCTACAACTGCGTCCCTTACTGTAATGAAGTTTTCTCCAACAGCCATGCGTTTTTGCTGAGGGTCAGAAAGATGGTAGACTGCCTTTAAGAAAGAGTCGCTTGCGTCTTTAGAAATGAAGTTTGTAAATCCATGCGCGTGATAATTTTTTGCAACATTTTTACTTTCATCTTTTCTCATAAAGCCGTTGTCTATGTGAAGCCCTAGCACCCTGTTCTGGCCAAGCGCTTTGTTTAAAAGAGCGAACGCAACTGTGCTGTCAACTCCGCCACTTAAAAAGAGCAGAACGTTTTTGTCGCCGGCCTGCTGCTTTATATTTCCTAGAATTAAATTAAGAACAGTATCTTCGTCCCAGTTTTTTTCCATGCCGCAGAACTTTGCAAAGTTTTCAAAAATTTTGTTGCCTTGAGGTGTGTCTTTTACTTCGCAGTGGCATTGCAAGGAGAACATTTTCTTTGATAAATTTTGAAGAGCCGCGTTTTTGCAGTCTTTAGTTGAGCCTATTACAGTGAAGCCTTCTCCAGCAGAAGAAACTTCGTCCTGGTGGCTCATCCAAACTTGTGTTGGAAATTCCACTCCGTTAAAAAGAGGTGAGGTTTTTCCTTCTTCAGTTACGTTAAGATGCGCAATTCCAAATTCACCAACTTCAGCTTTTTTAACATTGCCTCCACAGCATTTTGCCATAAGCTGATGTCCATAGCACAGGCCCAAAACTGGCAGCCCTAAAGTTAAAATCTTCTCATTGAACTCTGGAACATTCGAATCGTAAACAGAGGCAGGCCCGCCGCTCATAATAATTCCCTTTGTGTTTTCAAAGGTTTCAACAGGTGCAGAAGGAAGCGCAATTTCTGAATAGTAGCCAAGCATACGGAATCTTTTTGCAATAAGGTGCGCGTACTGGCTTCCAAAATCAAGCACTACAATTTTTGAACGTTCCATTAAGAATCTCCTATATATAAGTTAAGCGGATTCCTCCGCTGCGGTCGGAATGACAGTTGCTGTCTAAATAATAAACTCTGTCTGAATGATATTGCTTCACAAACAAAAAACACCGTCGAATTTACGGCGGTGCATTCTACTAGCTACTTCTTATTTTTTTTATTGTTAACACAGCTTGCTTTTATAAATTCCCTGAACAAAGGCTGCGCCCTGTTAGGTCTGCTTTTGAACTCTGGATGGAACTGCACTCCAAGCATCCACGGGTGGTTTGGCACTTCGCAAATTTCCACCAAGTCGCGCTCTGGATTTACACCTGCAACAATAAGTCCTGCTTTAATCAAGTCGTCACGGTATTTGTTGTTAAATTCATAGCGGTGGCGGTGGCGTTCCCAAACAGTTGTTGTTCCATAAGCCTGTGAAGTAAGAGTGTTTGGAGTAACCTTGCATTCGTACTTTCCAAGCCTTAATGTTCCGCCCAAGATTTTGCCTGTCTGGTCTGGCATCAAGTCTATTACAGGGTGAGTTGTGTCTTTGTTTATTTCTGTAGAATTTGCGTCTGTGAAATTTAAAACATCGCGCGCATATTCAATAACTTCAATCTGCATTCCAAGGCATATTCCAAAGTACGGCACTTTATTTAAGCGTGCGTATTTTGCGGCCCTGATCATTCCTTCAATTCCACGTGAGCCAAATCCGCCTGGAACAATAATGCCGTCTGCGTTTTTAAGACGCTCAGCTGTCACAGAATCATCAGTAAGATTTTCTGCGTCAATCCAGTCAACAGTAACATCTGCTTTGTTTTCTATGCCGCCATGTGTAAGGCTTTCCACAACAGAAAGGTACGCGTCATGAAGCTCAATGTATTTTCCAACAAGCGCAATTGTAATGTGCTGCTCAGGATGATTGTATCTGTCAACCATTTTTGCCCAGTCTTCAAGATGCGTCTCTGTGTTCTCAATTCCAAGAGCCTTGCATACAGCTTTTCCAAGCCCTTCTTTTTCCATGTTAAGAGGAACTTCGTAAATTGATTTAGCGTTAAGATTTTGAATAACAGAATCAGTGTCAACGTTGCAGAACAAGCCAAGCTTTTCTCTTGTTGAGTCAGTAAGCGGCACTTCTGTTCTTAGCATTAAGATGTTTGGCTGAATGCCCAAAGCCTGCAATTCTTTTACAGAGTGCTGTGTTGGCTTTGTTTTTATTTCCTGAGCTTTTTTTATGTAAGGAACAAGTGTAAGATGAATGTAACAGCAGTTCTCTTCTCCAACTTTATATTTAATCTGCCTGATTGCCTCAATGAAAGGTAATGATTCAATGTCGCCTACAGTGCCGCCAATTTCTGTAATAATAACATCGGCATTTGTTTCTGTAGTTGAAAGAAGCATACGGCGTAAAATTTCTTCTGTGATGTTTGGAATAACCTGAACAGTTCCGCCGTGGAAGCCGCCCTCACGCTCTTTGTTCAACACCGCAAGATAAACGCGTCCTGCCGTAGTGTTGCTGCTCTGGGAAAGGGTAGCGTCAGTAAAACGCTCGTAGTGGCCAAGGTCAAGGTCTGTTTCCGCACCGTCGTCTGTTACAAAAACCTCGCCGTGCTGGTAAGGGTTCATTGTGCCTGGATCAATGTTTAAATAAGGGTCGAATTTCTGGTTTACAACTTTTAAACCGCGGCTTTTTAAAATAAGCCCAATAGATGCTGCTGCAATTCCTTTGCCTAACCCGCTTACAACACCGCCTGTTATAAAAATGTACTTGGTCATACTTGCTCCACACAAAAAATTTTAATCAGCATTATAGACGAAAACCGTCTCTTAGTCCATAAACTTTAGCATAGTAAGAGCTTATTTGAGACAGCGCCTTTCTGCTTGCCTCTGGATTTTTCTCCAAAAGCGCTAAGAAAGTGTCGCCTGAAATCTTCACAAGCTCAACATCTGTATGGACTTTTGCGTCCTCGTTTCTTGAATCATTTAAAATGCAGGACTCTTCGCCAAAGAATTTGCCCCTGTCAATAAAAGTAAGATTGTTCTTGCGAATAATTTCAACAGTGCCCCTTGAAATATAATATGCGCAAGTGTCTGTGTCTTCGCTTCTATAAATATACTCGCCCTTTTTTCTGTGTATTACATTCACATCCTTGTTCATTAAATAGTCAGGCCGTATAAAAAGAAGCCTCTTTACTGTTGACATGACAGAAGTGTCGTCCCTGTCTGGAAGAACATAAAGCTCGCCCAAAAGCAAAATGTCAAAAAATTGAAACACAAAAATGTACTGGGCAAAAAACAAAAACAGCATAAAGAAAAAGTAAACTTCAATCAGCAATACAATCACATTGCTTAAAACTCCGTACAAAAGGTTGTATCTGTTCACGTTGATAAAAAGCCCCATAAGCCTTTGAAACACCCAGAAGCAGAACGCGCAGCCGCCTGAAGTTATGGCGCATAAAGCCCAAGTAGGTTTTGAGCCGCTGCCTTCCTTGTAAAAAAGCATTGTTATGAGCCAAATTAAAATAATAGGCACAGTTGAAACAATCAATGAAGAAAATGAGCCAAGCAATTTTGGAAATCTTAATAACATTGTTTCAAAAAACATTGTCTTGTGAAGGGCTTTAAAAGAAATCATTACAAAAATTATGCTAGCCATTGCAACAACAATTACAGCCTCTCCTGCAAAAATTAAAATCTGTGAAAAGACAGGCCGTGGTTTAGAAACTGTTTTGAATATTGAGTTAAGGCTGTTCATTACAGAGCTAAAAAATCTTCGTGCCATCCAAATAATAGCAAATGCGAGCACAATCTCGAAGTTGGTTATTTTTGTAACTGATGTAATTGAAGTGACTAAATGATTAAGGTCAAATGTTGAAGAAAATATTTGGAGTGAATTTAAAAAAGATGTCACCGTCTCTGGAGAAGCGTGCAGCACTCTTATTAAAACCACAAGAATCATCATTATTGTAGGAATGAATGAAAACAAAAAGCCAAACGCACAAGCTGAAGCTGATGAAACAAGATTGTTCGCAAAATAAAAATTCCCTGTAAGATAAATTGACTGAAGAATTGTCACAAATGTGAATTTCCGTTTTCTTTTGCCAGAAGAATTTGCTGTGTTTTTTTTATTATGAGATTTGATATTGCCCTTTGAAATTTTGTTCTTTCTCATTTTAGAAAAGATCTGTCATTGTAAGATCTTCTATTTTTCCGTCGTAAGAAGGTGGCATGTGAATGTCCTCATCCTTTAGCTCTGTGTCATCTATGTCGATTAAGAACGCGTCATTTTTTTTTTTATCATCAGAAGGTTTTAAATTGTAATCTGTGTCGTCTTTCTTTTCACCGGTAATTGCAGATATCATTTCCTTATTAAAAGTGTTAAACACAAAGTCCCTAATGATCGCCCTTGTTGTAAAAGGTGTCCCCTTTAAAAATAAAAGCACAAGCGTTAAAAACTTCTCGCTTTCTTTTACTGCAAAAACAGCAGTGCTTAGTTGCACTTGCTTTGTTCCAAGAGTAAGTGTTACTTCACGCATAATTGAATTTGGCTGAACCAAGTCCTTGTATTGGAAAGGAAGAATTACAGCAGAGCCAACAGAGCTTATGTCCAAAAGCTTCATCTGGTACATTTTGCCGTTGCTTGTGTAAAAAAGCATTGCTGTTTTGTCAGCAGCACATTGCGCACGGACATACTGCCTTCTGCCCTTAGCGCCGTTTATTTCAAGAATGCCCTGAAGTGTTGCAGTTATGTCGTTTAAACTTCCTAATAAAGAAATAAAGCCAGCTGGTATGTTTGCCTTTAGCAAGAACATGTCTTTGTCAGCCTTTTTTATTCGTTCTGAAATTATACCAAGAAAAATTGATTTTAATGATTCGTCTTTTTCAAACGATGTTATAAAATTAAACCAAGCGTCAGGAGAAAGCTGCTCGTCTACATTTATAAAGCATATGCTGTCCTTGTAGTGTCGCAAAATGTTTTTAGCATCACGGTAGTCGTCAATGACATAAATTTCGTATTCCAATTCCTGCAGTTTACCAAGAACAACCTTCTTGATTGAATACGGAGGATTTAAGAAAAATACTTTTCTGCCAAAGACTGGGTTGTCGTGATGCTCTTCCATTTAACTTCTCCCTTGTTTGTAAAAAAAATTAGAAGTCCGCAAGTTTTGGTGCGCGTGGGAAAGGAATAACATCGCGTATGTTCGCCATACCGGTTATATATCTTAGCAGGCGTGCAAATCCCAAGCCGAATCCTGAATGTGGAACAGAACCAAATCTACGAAGATCAAGGTACCACTGGTAATTTGTCATATCCATATGGCGCTCTTCGCATACTTTAAGCAGCTTGTCGTAGTTTTCCTCACGCTCACTGCCTCCTGTAATTTCTCCAAGGCCTGGAACTAGAACGTCAACAGCGCGGACTGTTTTTCCGTCATCATTCTGCTTCATATAGAAGGCTTTTACGTCCTTAGGATAATTATACACCATAACTGGGCTTTTGAAAATTTGCTCTGTTAAATAGCGCTCATGCTCTGTCTGCAGCTCTTTGCCCCATTCAATTGGGAACTCAAACTTGTCGTTGTATGGCTCAAGCTCTTTAACTGCGTCTGTGTAAGTTATTCTCTTAAACGGAGTGTCAATTACGTGCCTAAGCTGCGCTGTAACGCCTGGCTGAATTCTTTTTTCAAAGAAAGCCATGTCTTCTGGACATTTTGTAACTGCCCAGTTCAGCATATATTTAAGGAATTCTTCCTCAAGGTCCATGTCGTCGAACAAGTCAAAAAATGCCATCTCTGGCTCGCACATCCAGAACTCTGAAAGGTGGCGTGGAGTGTTTGAATTTTCCGCACGGAATGTTGGTCCAAATGTGTACACTCTAGAAAGTGCTGTCGCAAGTGTTTCCGCTTCAAGCTGACCGCTTACTGTGAGGTTTGCCTTTTTGCCAAAGAAGTCCTTGCTGTAGTCAACCAAGTCTGCCGCCTTTGAAGGATCCATTCCCTTAGCGCCTGCTTTTACACCAAGCTCTGCAATCTTTTCAAGAGAAAGTGTTGTCACTTGGAACATTTCACCAGCGCCCTCTGCGTCCGAGCAAGTGATTTCTGGTGTGTTGATATATACAAAGCCTCTTTCCTGGAAGAAAGTATGGAGCGCGATCGCCATTTGGCTTCTCATTCTAAAGACAGCGCCAAAAGTGTTAGTTCTTGCCCTAAGATGAGCGTTGTCCCTTAAGAATTCCATGGAAGTTGCTTTTTTCTGCAAAGGGTATGTCTCTGTTGGGCAAACGCCTAAAACTTCAAGAGTAACAAGTGTTACTTCAACAGCCTGTCCGCTTGCAGGTGACGGAATGATTTTTCCAGTTGCCTTTATAGAGCAGCCTGTTGTGACTTTAGAAAGTTCGTTATTTATAGAAGATAAATCAGCGCCTTCTGATGGTGCGTTTCTGTCAAATGTAAGCTGTATGTTTGCAAAGCATGAGCCGTCGTTGACTTGAACGAAGACTAAGTTTTTTGAATCGCGCAAAGTGCGTACCCATCCGCAAACTGTTACTGTTCTGCCGTCTGGAGCGGAGGTTAATAAATCCTTGATTAGTGTTGGTTTCATAATAAGTTATTTTATCTATTTACGGTGTTCCAGTCAATTGAGAAACACAAATACATCCTTGTATTTGTGTTTCTCAAATTAGCGCGCACGTCCTGAGCTTACATTCATTGCAAGAATGAAACGCATTTATGTATTTTTCTTTCTCAAATTAGCGCGCACGTCCTGTGCTTACATTCATTGCAAGAATGAAACGCATCCATGTATTTGTGTTTCTCAAATTAGCGCGCACGTCCTGTGCTTACACTCTTTGCAAGAATGAAACGCATCCTTGAACAATTGACGATTAGACTTCCACCACAACCTGTAGTGCCTATGTGTATAAAAGTGCACATTTATAGCATATTATGATTGCACAAAAGTAGACGTATTAAAAAGTAGACTGCTAAATGTATTGAAAAGTAGACAAAAAAAATGGAAAAAAAAACGAAAAAAAATCATAAAAAACATTGTTTTTAAAGAATTTTGTGTTAAAATGCGGTTAAATAAAATTATAACTATATATAATATAAAGAAATAAAATAGTTTTAAACAAAATACTCAAAACTGACTAATATCTCTAAAATTTAGAAATTGGCACGCTGTATGCTATATATTCAGTATATAAGGCACATGCATTGTATAGAATCCTTTTGAATAAAAGAGGTTTGTTATGGAAAAAGAAATTTTTAGTAATTATGTAAGTCAGATTCAGAAGTATCCTTTGCTTACAGCAGAAGAAGAGCAGGTTTTGGCACAGAAAATTCAGTCAGGAAATAAAGCAGCCTGCACTAAACTTATCAACTCAAATTTGCGTCTTGTTGTTAGCGTTGCTAGAAAATTCAATACTTCTAAAGTAAGCATTATGGATTTAATTCAAGAAGGCAATTTGGGGCTTATGACTGCTGCAAATAAATTTTCATCAACTTTTAAAACTCGATTTTCAACTTATTCATACGCCTGGATTATGCAATACATGTTACGTTATTTAAACAACCGTTGCGCTATTATTTCATTGCCTCACAGGAAGGATGAAATGATCCGTCGTGTAGAAGCGGCGCAGTCTTATCTTTTCCAGCAGACTGGGCATGAAGCGACTTCAGCAGAACTTGCGCTTTATCTTGAAGTTCCGGAAACAGAAATGAAAAAGATTATGATATATTCTTATTCAATTTGCTCACTTGATGTTGAGTGCAAAGATGACGGTCTTATGACAATGGCAGATTTAATTGCTGATACAACATTTTCTCCAGAGACAATTGTTATGACTGAAGAAAAGAAAAAGATAATTCGCTCGCTTATGACTTCTCTTCCAGAAAAAGAGCAGAAGGTTATTTGGTACAGATTTAATTTTGACAACTGCGTGCATGTTAAAACTTTAAGAGAAATCAGTGATATTCTTGGAGTAAGCGCAGAGACTGTTCGTCAAATAGAGTTCCGTGCATTGCGTTACATGAAGGCTGCCGTTGCTACAGAAGAAGAAGTCATGATTGCTTGATTTTGGAATCATGCGAAACTTCTTTTTAGAGGTTCGTTTAGTTCATGTCTTCCTGATTTTCCGCTGGTTGCAAGACTGGCGGTTTTTTTTTATAATAAAAGTATGTCTGCGGCAAAAAGAAAATCTTCTGTAAAAAAAAGCTCTTCTAAAAAAAGAAAGTCAACTCGCTCTAGAAAACCAAAAATCAAACTTGATAAAAGCAGTGTGGCTTTGTTCACCGGCATTATTGCACTTGCATGTGTGGCTCTTCTTGCGGCAAGTGTTTTTATGAATTCTCCCAAAAAAGAAAATTCTGAATTTGCCAAACAAAAGTCTTCTGTGGAAAAAGAGGAGTCTGAAAACTTATTAAAACAATCTTCTAAAAAACAACAGGCAGATAATTCTTCAAGCAACAAAAGTGCAAAAACTCAAAGCAAATCTTCTTCGAAATCAGAATCTGAAACTTCAAGCAATGCTTCTTCTACAAGCAAGACTGACTCATCTGCAGAAAAAAAATCATCTGAAACTAACAGCGAAAGTTCAAATAAAACAAAATCTACTTCAGAAAAAAAAATATCATCTGCAAAACAAAATTCATTAAGTTCAAGTAAAAGTACATCGCCTTCAAAAAATATTGTTGTTCCAAAGAGCGAGCCTTCTATAAAAAAAGAGGAGCCTTCAAAACCGACAGAACCTTCTGCTCCTGTTGTGCCATACGACATTCCTTTTGCAAAACCTGGCGCCACTTTGGTTTTTATATTTGATGACGCGGGGCAAAGTGTTTCAAAAGTAAAGCGCTACACTGACTTGCCGCTTCCTCTTGCAATTGCTGTTCTTCCAAAGCTTCCTCACTCAAAAGACTGCGCTGACTTTATACGTGCCTCTGGAAAAGAAGTTATGCTTCACCAGCCAATGCAGGCGGAAAATTTAAAGATAAATCCTGGGGCGGGGGCAATTCTTCCAAACATGACGACTTATGAAGTTGCGGAAATTGTTAAGCAGAACATTGCGGAGGTAGGGCCTGTTGCGGGGCTTAACAACCATGAAGGCTCGCTTATTACAGAAGATGTAATTAAAATTGGAACAGTTCTTGATGTCGCTTCTGAAAAAGGAATTTATTTTGTTGACAGCAGAACTACAAGCGCTACTATGGCGCCACAAGCTGCCCTTGAACGTGATTTCAAGATTCTTCAGCGTGATGTTTTTCTTGATGATGTTGTGAACAAGGACGATGTTCTAAAGCAAATTTACCGTGCCCTTGATATTGCAAATAAAAATGGAAAAGCTATAATAATCGGACACGTGGACAAGTCTGTTGATATTATACCAGCATTGCTTCGTGACATGTATCCGTATTTAAGAGAGAAGGGCTACAGGTTTGCGTTGCCTTCTCAAGTTTGGAAATGATGTGTTTATTGATGAAATTAGTGGAGTGTACATATGAAAGTTTTAGGAATTGAAAGTTCTTGTGATGAAACAGCGTGCGCCATTGTTGAAGACGGACATACAATCTTAAGCAATGTGGTCGCAACTCAAATTCCGTTCCATCAAATTTATAAAGGCGTTGTGCCAGAAATAGCAAGCCGCAAGCACGCGGAGTGGATTCTTCCTGTAGTAAAGCAGGCTCTTGTTGAGTCAAAACTCACGCTTGATGACGTTGACGCAATTGCTGCTACAAACAGGCCGGGCCTTATGGGCTCGCTTTTAGTAGGCCTTACTTTTGGGAAAACTTTGGCATGGGCGGCGAACAAACCTTTTATTGCAGTAAACCACATGATGGGGCATATGTACGCGGCTCATTTGGTGAACGATATTTCTTACCCTTACATTGGGCTTTTGGTAAGCGGCGGACATTCTATAATTGCAAAGGTCACAGACTTTGACAAGTTTGAAATTCTTGGAACAACAATTGACGACAGCGTGGGCGAGGCTTTTGACAAAGTTGCAAAATTCTACAACTTAGGCTACCCGGGCGGAGTAATTATAGACAGGCTTGCGCAAAAAGGTGACGCTAGGGCGGCAAGCTTCCCTGTTCCAAAATTGGACAAGGGCGACCACAGGTATGATGTTTCTTTTAGCGGCTTAAAGACTGCTGTAATTCACCAGCGCGACATGTTCTGGAATGAAGGGTACGAAAAAACTAACGAGAATATGGCGGCGGCTTTTCAAGAGACAGCGTGCAACACTTTAATTTCTCGTTTGCTTCGTGCAGTTGAAGACACCGGCATTAAGACAGTTGTGGCGGGCGGCGGTGTAGCGGCTAACTCAAGGCTGCGTGCTTTGCTTGCGGAACACAAAGACATAAAGTGCATCTTCCCGCCATTAAAGTTGTGCGGTGACAACGGCGCTATGATTGCGGGTGTTGCATACCATTATCTTCAGCGCGGAGACAGAAGCGGCTGGGACACAACAGCGTGCGCCCGTATTCCACAGTTCAAGCGAGGTCTTGCTAACTTGGAAGCATTTGGAAGAAGGTAGGGCAATTTTTACTTAATTTTTGGAGAAACTGTTTATGCAAAAAATGAATCTTGTAAAAGATGCAAAAGCATACTGGCCTATTCTTTTAGCAAACGCAACTTACTACTTGTTCACAGGAATGTCTTCTTCTGTTATTGGAAAAGAAGTGTATGAAATACTTTCACCACGTCTAATTTCGTTGCAAAGCATAATTGGCTGGGGCTGCGGAATTCTTCTAGGGCTTGCCTGGTCTAAGTGGAACAAAAAACTTTTGCCATTGCTAATTCCATTTTATCTTATGCAGATTGTGGCAAGCGTTTTATATTTTGTATAATCAGAAGCAACTCTTAACATGTTTATATTTTGGGTGCTGGGGCTTGGAATGTACATTTTCTTTGGCGGAATAAGCGACAAGATTTTTGACGGAGCACGCGCCTGGTTTTTCAAAGGCTCGGAACAGCGTGCCTCTTACGACAACTTAATAGACATGGTTGCCTGCATAACAGGATTTTCCGGCTACCTAATTTCAATGGTGTATGTGCCAAGCTTAAGGGCTGCAATTGTATATAATTTTCTAGCGACATTCTTCTGGTGCCTTGGCGTTTTAATCTACAGCATAAAGCACAAGTCAGAACTAAAAGACGACAACGTTGTTGAAGAAAAGGCTTAAGCAATGAAAAAAGAATCGGAAGAAAGCCACAAGACAACACATGTTCAGACAGACAGGTATAAAATAATTGATTCAATAGTCAGCTCAGGAAAAACAACACCGTTTGAAGAAATTCTAAAGCAGCTAAGGGAAAAACTTTCTGACAGAAAATACTCGGCTTCAACATTGCACCGCGGCTTAAAATATATGCACGACAGCTTAGGCGCGCCCTTGTGCTATGACAGAAAACAAAACGGCTATTACTACAGCGAGCCTTACAATCTTCCAATAAATTCACTCTCTTCAAAAGAGCTGGAAAAACTTGCAATAGTAAAAAAACTTCTAATGCAGTTTGACTCAGACGATTCAATTTTCAAGGACACTTCAAAACTGCTAGAAAAACTTTTTCCTTCATCGGACGCGCTTGAATTTATGAACCGCATAGTTATTCCAAAACGCCCAGAGCCTGTTTTTGAAAAAGAAACTTGTGATGAAATAATGGAAGCAATCCACAATAATTATTTTCTAGATTTTTCTTACGTAAGCAGATGGGAGCCTGGCAGGAACCACCGCCGCGTAATGCCGTACCAGGTAGTGATAGACCAGGGCCAGCTTTATTTATACGCCTCAGACTTCAGGGATGAAAAAGCAACAAGGCTTTACAATATTTGCAGAATACACGAGCTTTCTGTGCAAAGAGACACTCATTTTGCACTTCCAAAAAACTACCGCTTTGTGGAAGATTCAGAATGTGGCAGATGGGGCGCTTTTTAGTACGATGAAACTTATTCCTTTAAAATAGAATTCTACAAAGAAGCCCGCAACTACATTCACGAGCGTGTCTGGGCAGACGATCAAATTCTTACAGAAGATTACGACAATGAAATAACAACAATGACATTCACATCTTCTCAGTGGATTCCAATAGAGCATTGGCTTCTTTCTTTTGGAGAAAACGCAAGGCCTGTTGAACCAGACTGGCTTGTAAATGACTGGAAGAAAAACATTTGCGGCATGAACAAGAAGAACAAGAAAAGCAAATAGAGCGCGAAAAGTGGGAAAAAATAAACTTGATTTTTCGTATTGTATAGTATATATTATATATAGTTAAATAATACGGAGGTATTGTTATGTCTACAACAACACTTGTTCAGGTAAAAATGGACTCAAATTTACGCAATGAAGCAAACTCAATATGCAATGACCTTGGAATAGATATGCCCACAGCAATACGAATATTCTTCAAAAAAATGATTGCAGTTCAGGGAATCCCTTTTGAAATGAAAACTGGAAAAGCTCAAGATGGCGCAGTTTTTGATTCAATCAGAAATGATATACAGAAAAATAACGTAAAAGAAATGAGCCTTGATGAAATAAACGGAGAGATAAATGAAGCAAGGAAAAATCTACGCAATAATTGACACTAATGTTTTTGTTTCTGCGTTTATTACAAGAAACAAAGAATCGCCTGTTGTAAAAATCCTAAATCTTATTCGTGCACAAAAAATAATTCCAATTGTTTCTAAGGAAATTGTTGAGGAATATAAACAAGTTCTTTCAAGACCAAAATTTAAAATAGAGCCAAATCATTTTGAAGATTTTATTGAATATATTTTGTCAATTTCTGTAAGCTCGTCTGATTTGATTCCATTAACAGAGATTTTACCAGACCCTAAAGATATTGTATTTTATGCAGTCACCATTTCTTCCCAAGATAAAAAATCAATTCTAATAACAGGCAACACCAAGCATTTTCCTGTAAAAACTTTGTTCTGACTCCATCGGTGTTTATGCAGCGATATAGCGAAAAAACTTTGTGAATTTATACAAATATTTTTCACATTTTCATTAGGTGAACAATCGTGTGTGGTACAATCTTTATCTATTACAGCTTAAATGCTGAATATAAGGAGTTTACAAAATGAAAAAGATTGTTGGAATTGCGCTTGCAATTATTATGTGTGCGGGAACTGCTTTTGCTGTGGAAAGCAAAACTGTTGAAAAAACAGAATCAAAAAGCAATGCTCCTAAGATGTATGCAAAAGTAAACATGGGGTATGGAGGCGGAATGCCTTTGGGATTAC
>Ga0172378_10001204_pt1 | contig 23774 bp, 14 predicted proteins | sample GrowelOW332metaG_FD_119755 | JGI IMG/M metagenome (GOLD analysis project Ga0172378, IMG submission 119755) | Groundwater microbial communities from an aquifer near a municipal landfill in Southern Ontario, Canada - Pumphouse #3_1 metaG | ecosystem: Environmental > Aquatic > Deep subsurface >... | reverse complement strand
CGGATTATCGATGTGTTTATAATAGTATGTATTTTTATCAGTATCATATTGTATGAAAGCAAATCCTTTGGGGTTATCTTCTCCAAATATCCATCTATCGTATGATCCGACACAATATAAATTTTCAACATTCGCACTGTCATGAAAATGGTTTGCTAATAATGGTCCCTGAATAATGGAGCTCCAAAAGTTATACTCATACATCACATTAGCTTTTTCCATATCTTTAGCCATATCAGATACAAATTTTGGTAATAATATATCAAAATTACCATGAAATGAACCAATATGAATGGGATATCCGCAAGAGTATACGCTATAATATCTCTCATAATATTCCTCTGTCGTAATACATTCATCTGGACAGAATATCATATTCAATCCTGGAAGTACATCAATTTCAGTCGTCGTTGTTTCATATATACAACATTTATCACCATCGACCATATGACGAAATGCTTCTAATTGACCAGCATCGTGAAATTTAGTTCCATAAAAGATGCGTAGCTTTGCATGAAGTTTATTAACAACGACATCGTATAGTAAACTCATCCAATTCACTGATAGGATTCCTGTTTCGCTATATAGTGGAATCTTATGATCGTAATAATCGCCTGCTACAACTACCAAATCTATATCCTTTTTCATCAAAAGGAACTTTATAAAATACGATAGAGCTTCCTCAGTATCTCTTGGTTTTAAAGTTCCCCAATGTATATCTCCTATCTGTACTACATTATACTTCAATTTATCATCTCCTCTAGTTTTCTTACTTATATGATATATTTGTATAAATTCTTATTGAAATAATTCGTCATTCAATATCTAAATTATATATTATAATAGAGTTAATAATTTTATAATATATAAGAAGGGAATGATAAACATAATGAAAATGTACGAATTAAATGGATTTGAATATCCATCAGTTACATCAATTATCCACCTAATCTCATTAAATGATGGATTAATGCAATGGGCAAATTATATGGGGTTTAAACGAAAGGATATAAAAGCGATTCAAAATGAAAGTACCGCATTCGGTACATTAATGCACGAATACCTCAGAGGTGAGGTCGATCCTCGATATACAAAAAGAATACCGTACAATGTGTTTGAAGCAAAGAGAATCAATGATGTTTTAGACAATTTTAGACCTAAGTACCAAAAGTCTAAACTAAAAACGATTGATACTGAAATGACGATCATTAGCCCATCAATGGGGTATGGTGGTACATTAGATTGGCTTTGTGAAAAAGATAATGAGATCATATTGAGTGATTTCAAAACATCAAAAGCGGTTCATTCTACTATGTTTCTTCAGTTAGGAGCTTATTCACTTCTCTTAAAGAAAGAGAAAAATATAATTGTCGATAAGGCTTCTATTATTATTGCTAATAAAAATAAATGTGCATTTTACCCAATCAACAGAGTAACTCTCGATTTATATGAAGATCTGTTCAAGATGTTATTAAGCTTTTTTGTGCGGTGGAATCATATTAAATGTCAGGGAGTTATGGAAGAGGATTTATAAGGAGGAAATAAAATGAATTTTTATACAGGAAAACTATTAGAAGATATTACTAATAGTGCAGTTAAATCAACTATGATATTATCTAAAATTATCGTGAGTGATGCTTGTAAAAGCGATACTCGGGAGGTTTATGATACATTACTCATGGATGCCGACAGCATGAATTATTACAATACTTTCAGAACGTATTTTATCGACATCATAGGAAGACACAGCAAGCTTTCATCTATGGATTTATCAAATAAATATATGAAGGATATTATCGATCCCCTTACAATTGAAAGCAACTGTACTTATATTAACAATGTATCATTATATAAGTTTATTGAGATGATTGATGCTATCAGAGTTGAATTATACCATCAGAAACAAAATGATGATAAAAGAAATATAAGCACCAAAGAGGCTGACAGATGGATCGAATTGTTTAAGCCTTTCGAGGATATAATGAGCAGCTGTTTAAGTTTTCTTTGCGAAACGCATAAAAGCCAATCCTTGTGATTGGCTTTTGTATTTCCAAATGATATATAAGGGTTGATGCGTCCTTTTCAAAACATCTAGATAAATACAACTTATAAAAAAGAAAGAGAGATGAATTAATATGAGAGCAGCTACTTCTTCAGATATTTATTTTTTCTGTGATCCCGAGAAAGTAAATGCAAAAAAGATTACAGCAACCATTAAAAATCCAAATAGTATAGCAATATTGAATGATGAGTTATCATCTACCCTTGATCTCATTAAGAAAATGTATAAAGATCATATAACATTAGAAATGATCACTGCGGTTAAGAAAGGCGATATCATCATTTACTATACAGATGATCGTGCATTGATGTTACCTGTATATATGCCTTTTGTAAAGGTTAAGGGTGCCAACGGTTTTAAAGTTCGTATCGATGTATCTAACTTTACGACAGTTCAAACAGATCGTGATAGCGGTAATAAATCATACTCTGTAAATGAGAAAAAGTTATACGCAGTACTGATTTCTGGATATTTAACATTAGTATCTTTCAGTCAACAGAGCGTATTACATCCAGAAATTATGGGAATTTCAGCATCTATTTGGGGTGACTTATTCTGTAATATATTAAACAAGGCAACTACGATCAGTAAAAATAAGGATGCTTATTTAACGATTAAGTACCTTGCGATGAAATTCTTTCTCATCTATATTATGGAATTGAATGATGTTGTCGCTGTTAAAGTTATTGAAAGTGTTATGGGAAAAGAAAAGAGTCAATATCTTATAGATATTGAAAATAAATTATCTACTATGGATATTAATCCATATGTATCTCTTACTGATTTCTGTAAAACAATTTTCAATTATGAAATCACATCTATTCAGGCATTACGTAGCACAAACAGAAAAGCGATCATTAATGTAAGTTCATTTGTTGCTAAATATGGATTATCGTATGGACAATCAACTTTGTTGAGTCTTGGTTCATATAGCTATTTCGTTTATTCTATCATTTCTGCGTTTACGTGGTCTGGTTTATGTAACTCGGCAGCAATGCAAGATATCATCTTCTCTAAAGAAAATGATACCAAACGCTTATTAGCGTTGCTTTTTAATACTGGAGTTAATAGATAAACATAAATAATATAAGTGGATACTTCGTAAAAGTATCCACTTATATTTTATATCAAAACATTTAAGTAATCCATAATAACGAGAAAGGAATGATATAAAATGAATATTTATAATGAAAACGTATTCAATGATCAGTATGCAAATGCGGTTCCAGTTCATCAAAATTTTCATACTATGAGAAATTTATTATTTAGTAGAAAACAGAAAGAAACCGCACAATTAAACGAAATCATAACCATAAGTGGAGTTATGAGTGATTTCAAAATTGATCCAGTATTTAATAAGGATCATGGGTTAGCTAATAATATATATAGTTATCAGAGCCCTATTAGGATATTTCCTTATTACAATAGGAAAAAATTTAACGATAAATATGGAAAAGACGGAGCTCTTATTACATTAAAAGAAGTACTTGAAAATCCCAATATGTTCTCTAAAAGAGTTCGCTTCAAAATTAATGGTTATATAGTTATGAATATTGCATTCTCTACTAATAATAGTGGAACGACTATTGTATTAGAACCATCAGCAACTGCTTTATATCAAAGTACAATAGACGATTTTGTTGCTAGTAATGTGCAATGGGATATGATATCTGAACCAATATCATCGTTTGGGACAGCATCAAAAGAAAAGAATAAATTATTCGGTACTGGAAACATGATAAAAATGAGCGATATTCAAATGAATAATACAATCAACATTGAAGCAAGTATTGGCTTTTGGATTGTCTCTATTTCATGTAGCTTTTCCGATCCTGGAATATTTATTCATACTATAGGAACGACTGTTATTGTAGACGGGATATCATATATTAGTATACCAGAGCAATTTAAGACTTTCCTATTTACACAAACATCAATCTGCGACATGTATGTGTTTGGTATATCTGATAAAATTGCACCAAAGCTTCTAAACACTACTGAAATGAATAATCATTATATCAGTGGAGAATATAATATATTGGATCCTTCATGTGTTTCGATAGAGAGAATAAATAATAATACATCAGTAATAGGACGTACAATTAATACTTCAAGTTTAACATTTAAGTATCCAAATGTCTATACTTCGTCTGAGGTGTTTAATATATTGACTCCTCATTTATTGATGAGATTTAACAAACCGCCTTCATATGATAAGGATTTTTTATTGTGTAACAGCACACATTCTCTTTATAATCCTTTACAGTTTCCCTTGGTACGGTACATTGCCGAATATAAGAACACGAATATATTAGACATAACTCTTCCCGATATAGTGAAGAATTATATCCCATATAAACTGCTATATTCATTAGAGGATTTTATGTCATCACCATATAAGACAGATTTCAATAAATATATGTTATATAAGTTGATTGATATATTACATGATTACCCTGCGAGATATTGTAAGTTATATGATACGATCAATGAAAAATATCGGTATTTTAAATATCTTTTATTTCATGCAACTTCATCTCCTCATGTATTAAACATATCCCTCCTTAATAACTTAGGTGAGATTCACAACGAGGATTATGAAATGGTATTTGATGAACCTCAGTGTTACGTGTCTTTTAATAATTCTTCTGGGATAAAAAAAGAAATTAACATATATGTGGACGGATACCGCATACCGACTAAATATTCTTTCATTGAGGGATTTATGCAGTATGTATATATTCCCGTTAGTAAGATAACTACATCGTCTATTATCGAATTAGAAGTTTTAAAAGATTTTGATAATATGATATATTCAGGCGATATTTTAATTAATTCAACTAATGTGGATATCTCTCTCCCTACTACTTTAGGAGGAATTTCTAGTTCTAATGTTGTATTTTACAACGCTACATCAAATTCATATATAAATAAGAATAATTTTTACTTCGGCACCAGTGTATATAGGATAGACATCTATATGATTGATGATCCCGAAAAAAGAAAGTTCTTTTCCGAGTCCATTGGTGACTATGCGAGCTCATCGGATGCTCTACTATTTTCATATTACACTTCATCATACGATATTAACACATCTATTTCATATCTTAAAACAATCCTTGGTGAATTTTATCTAACTATTAATGAAGAGAAAATTAGATTAGAGAAGGATAACGAACGTGTAGTTAACCCATCTTCTAATGATTTCTATAAGATTTTGGATTCTTCCGATTGTTTTATAATATGTGATAAAGTAGAGTATGTGAATATCCCTCTCAAGATAGCAACTACAAAATTCTTTGAGACTGTTACTGGTATAATCAGAAATGTCGATGGAAAGAGGACATTACAGTTTATAAACTTTAGAGGAGATCCCTCAATAGATCGTTTTAGAGTGTTTTTAAATGGTATTTTACTTAACCCATCTGATTATATTCTTTCTATTCCTTCGGTGTATAATGGTACAGTTACTGTAACATATACCAATATACCTCCAGATGTAGCGAACGTTGGGATTGTCGATTACTTACCAATTAAAATAAATAGAGGAAATACTTCAGTCGTCAAAGATTTTAGTATTGAAGGTTCCAATTATTTATGTTTAAAACGAGATTCAAATCAGCTCCCTATAAGTTCTAGGGATATGATATTTATTAATGGGAAGAAGTATCCGCAAGGAATGGGTATACATCCAATTACATCATATCGATCAGTAATTTCAAATAATGCTGTTGATTTATCTGCTATTTCTATATGTCAACAAAAACACGATCCCGATGTATATGGGTATAGTTTGGCTGATGATATTGAAGATAAATTGATGGATACTGATGATCAATATACCGCATATTGTATTGCAAATCTAGTAGATGTAAATGCACCTATTATAGAGATATAAAATATAGAGAACTGACTTTGATTAGTCAGTTCTCTATATAATGTTATATTGCAGTAAATCTTTTGTTCATCTGCTGATTTATAGCATATTCGCAAGTATCTGTATGCGCTTCAATGATGTTTATTGTGGTAAACATGAATTTACATACAAACCGTATGAATTCACTAATATTAAGAATTATATGATAAGCGGTATGAACATGTTTTTCTTCTGGGGTATAATTAGGTTCGTCCCAGAATTCGTAATCGCGTTCACTATAAAAATCTTTTACTATATGGATACAAGGAAGTAACGTTTCATCAATAGCCATCTGCAAAAATCCAAAAATATTTAATCCTCTAACCCGATTCATTGAATCGACATAAGTAATGCAATGATTTTTTATAACAGATGATACTGTATATTCTTTTAAATCAGTAATAAAGAAATCGTCTTTATTATATTTTAATGTAATTTGCTCCTCATCTTTTACGATATGAAAATCTTCTTGTAGCGAATTATAGTATTCCACTATTTTGTCCAAATCATAAAGAGGATGCTCTTCTTGAGAAATAATCATCTGTGTGTCTATGTCTAGTGCATTAGCTATTCTCAGATCATTAATGTTCAATGATCCTATTGTGATATTTTGTTCAATAAAATCATTGAACATATCTTGCAATGTAGGTATTGATCCAGTGAATCTTGAAGATAACCATTGGATGTTATAAATAATGCTTCCTATCGCATCATCTCTACCAGATGCTGAAAAACTCGGATCTTTAGACATACACACCTTAGCAATCATCTGTGAGATTTCATCACAATATGTCATTGCCGATGTGTAATGTTCAATATATTTTTCACTATACATGTTTTATTTCACCTCCTAGAATAATTCCACAGGTTCTTCTGAGGATATTTTATGGATAGACGCGCTTGCTTTATCCATCTCATTAGCCGCTTCAGCATTTGCTTTGATTATTTGTGTCTCTGACGTACCAGCGACTCTCTCTAATGCTTCAACCACTCTAGATTCAGTGTTACTTAATTCGCCTTCAGTGTTTACTTTGATAAACTCTGCTTCTGTTTTTGCAAAATCTTTGATTTTAATCGGAAGTTTATTGTATACGTAAACACATCCACGGATTGTGAGAACCATACCTGCTAAAATCATAGAGTACTTTGCAAGTGGTGCAATCCATGATGGTCCTGGGAGATTTTTTAATGCGGTTTTAAATGCAGGGTCCTTTAATGCAGATTTAACTGCAGATGGTATTTGATTAACTGCAGTTTTAAACCCTGTTGCCTGTCCTGCAAGTTTAAATCCACCTATCGTAGCAACGCCGATCCCTGCTCCAATTGTATTAGTTACAATGGAACCAAAGAAACTCTTAGGGTCTTTCTTAAATTCTCTCATGATAGATGTCCATTCGCCAGATTCGTACAATTTAATGAAATGACCAGCGGAATTAACAACGATGAGATCACGTGCACCTGAATTAAACTCCAATAAAGATTTTTTGTTTGTATCTTTCAAGTAGTTCATATACATGATAATACAAACATTTGTTAACTGATGAAGGGACAGTGTCATATTTTCATATATGATTTTAATGACTTGCACATTCGTTTTGTATCCGAATACAAAGTCACCTCTTAATGATAAGAGAATATCATGAATTCTGTTCATGTAAGCTAACTCTTTACATGCTTTGGTTGCTCCAGCTTTTTCAAATAACACATTCAGATATTCAATACATTTGTAAATATTTTCATATCCTTTATAGCGAGATAGATCACCTTTTGATTCTGCAATCAAAGAGTAATCGTATGTGTTTTTTGATAATACTTCAGCATATAGCTTCTGTAACATCTCGCCACTACCTGCAGTAATTGATTCTAATGCTCTGTCGTAATATTTTGCTCTATCTTTTGCGCCTTGTGCTAATCGTAAATCGAAGAGATATGATTCAAGCACAGGACTAATTTCAATACCGTCAAATTTATACATGAGTTTACATCTCCTTTATCTAATGAATGATCCTGTTCCCATAATGGAACTTCTTTTTGTCAAATCTTTACCTGATGCAGTAGTGAGAGAAGTTTTTAATCCAGATAATTTGAAGTGGTTGTATTTACCTTCACCATCTAAGATCAAAGAAAATAACTCAGTTGATGCATCATAGATGCCGAATCCCAACAGGTAATAATTTCCCATAAATTTAATAACTTCTTTAGCGTCAGATAAATCAATGCCCGTTGCAGCCTTAACATTCTCAACGTCAATGGAATCTACAATAATAGTTGTAGTAGGCATCAATCTGTTATTTGTAAACTTAAAAACGTTATTTAAACCTTTACGTTTTTTAATGTTTTTTAATGTTTCACCAAAAGAATCTTGTGTTAACTCTTCTGTCTTAATTCCTGCAATCATTTTTGCAAATTTTACAGCAGAGGACGCTTCTCCTTTAGTCCATTTTAAGAAACTAAAGAGTTTGTTAGATGAGCGTGTCGCAGAGATTAAGTTTGCAACGATAATATTTGCTGGAAATACGCGGATCATTGTTTTTATCCCGATTATAATATTATATTTGACTTGTCCGGCACTCTTATCATGACCAATCAAGTCTAGTTGGATCATAGTGGGTTCTAGAAGAGCCCAGTTTGCATTTCTATTCTTTGAATCGATATAAGATCCTGGCATAAGAGTCTTCTTAAAAGTATCTTTTCCAGTAGTTTCATCCTGTTTTAATACCTTATATGATTGATTTGCACCCTTATCAATAATACTATCTTTATATAAAGATGAAGCCTCGCGAATCTTTCTCAAGTCGTCAGCGGTCGGAGCAGGTTTTGCAGCTTCCATTGCAGCTTTGTGTTCAAATTGATTAATACATTTATTAATTTCCGCCTCAACGTAGTTGTATGGTTTAGACACATCGTTTAATGTACGCATATCTAAATCACTTTCATCACTTCTCCAACATTCCATAATAATTTCTTTAGGGAAATAGGAAGTGCTACTGTTTATACAAGGATCAACATTAGTTGCGGTTATATTGTATTCAATTTGAGTATTGCTTTCAAAAATACTTTTCATCCCAACAAGATTTACTGGAACGTTTGTGTTATTGTGAACTGATTTGATATATTCATTTACATTTCCATATTCGCTAAAACTAAAATCTGGATTAGCTGAAAATGCAGAAATAAACATACTTGCGTACATCTTTTCAATAGTCTTCGCCAATGTCATGACATTGTCACCACTGTCGATACTATTGGATAAGATTAACGGCATCTGGAAAATGGAATCTTGTGACATTCTAGAAACACTACTCTTACCGTATTTCTTTATCATCGATTTCCCGATTTCTACAGAGTCAAAAATTGTTTTTGTGATATCTGAGCTAATTGGAATTGACATAATTTATGTACCACCTTTCTTCTTATAGTTGTGTATTCTATTTATTTACATAAATGTTCTGGGAAATTTTTATTACGGTCGTCCCTTTAGTATATTTTAATAAAAAAAATAAGGGAATGTGTATCTCCCTTATTTTTTAATCTTAATATGGTAAACCATATCCTTTAAATATTTCACTCACTTCACTAACTAAACTCTGTTCAGGTTGATTTCTTCTTCTGCTTGAATAACTTCTTGTAGCGTTTTCATATAAATCTGCAGCTTCTTTGAAATAGTCATGTTGGTATGCATATCTGTTACCATGACTTTTTTTTCCACCTTTTTTCTTATCATATCTACCAGCTTCCTCCATGTATTGATTACGGTGAGGGAAACTATATTCTCCTGCGTGTCTATTTTTATCAAAGTTTTTAGCAACGATCTTTTTACCAAACATTGCTTCTGCTGGACCTCTCATGAGTGGATGAAGAATAGACATATCTTCTTCTACTTCGCGTGGAAAGTCAATACTCTGACTATAGGTATCTTTGAGTTTGGTTCTTCTTAAAGAAGTATCTCTCATTAATTTTCTAAAGATAATAATTGCCATAGCCATTGATCCTCCGACCAATACAGCTAATCTAAACAATTCATCGTAAGATGTAACGGCAACAAAACCCATTAGACATTTACCTAATGATTTAAATGCAGCTTTTGCTTTCTCAAAAAAGTTTTTCATGATTTTTCACCTCCTTTATATCATAGCCCTTTCGATACTACAATATATTTCCGATGATTCTATATTATTTCATAAACATCTTTCACACCTATTTATTATATATAGATGAATTTTACACCTCAAAAATACCACACTTGAACAAAATGATTAATTAGTGTAAAAATATATAGAAGGATGTGAGACGAATGTCAAGAGAAATAGATCTAACATCTCCAACGGGAGATGAAATTAGTGGCAAATGGACTCCTGCAGTGTGGGGGCATTATGGATTTCCTAGAGCAACATATGGCTCTACTGCAAAAAATATGCGAACAGAACTAGGTGAAGTTATGAATATGTCACCAGTGATAAGCTCATATCAGGACTCATACCAGAACTTTAATCGATTCTATTCAGTTTATCCTGAGCAAGAATTAACTGATTTAAAAACTTATGTGTTCGTAGTAAGACCAAGTTGCAATATATTAACCAATGCTGGTGCTACTTCAGAAATAGTACCCGCAAATCAATCCGATTCATTATTTTCGTATATGGGGCAAGATCATAAAACGATTTTGCGATTTCTGGGCGATGGATTAGCCGCAGATCATAAATTTATTCCATTTTTAGTATACCGTACGGAATCGCTACAATTATCGGATTTTACACTCAAAGACAGTAGTGTAAATCAGCCATATACAAACTGGCAAATTCCATATGGTACAAATGGCAATGAATCGGTAACTGGAGGTAGTTTTGATATTATGTTTAGAGAAGATAACCAACTTCGAATTACAAAACTATTTCATGCGTGGACTCATTATATTAATGGTATAATGAAGGGGACTCTTCAACCAAATAAATCCCTTACTACAAATCAAAATAAATTTGACTACATGACTACAGTGTATCAGATAACATGTGCGCCAGATGCATCAACTATTCTTTATTTTGCTCAATACGTTGGTTGCTTTCCTACAAATGTTCCTCATAGTAATTATAGTCATAATTTACGTGGAGAAACTGAAAATAAAGTAAATATACCATTTAGATATTTCAAATTAAATCACTTTGACCCACAGACACTTCATGACTTTAACAAATGCTCTATATTCGATAAGGGGAGTGTTTATAGTGAATCAAAAACATATAATGAGGTCGACGGAGTGATGGGAGACGCAATCGTAGGTGCACCATATATAACTTATGAAAAAGCAGCATATCGATTGAAATGGAAAACTAGAAAGCAAGTATAAAATTGAAAGGAGTGAATTATAAATGAGTGCTGAAATAAAGCAATATATTAATGCAGCCGAAATCCAATCCGATTGGCTAGAAAAAATAGCTCCGTTATATTTAAATTTGGCGGAGGCAAATCAATATCGTGCAGGAATTTTTGGTTATATCAATGAAGTTATGAGTTCTGTCACTGAGGATAGTTCTAATGCGATAAATATCGCAAGAAGAGAATTTTATCCAGTCGATGCAATAAATGTTCAAAGTTTATACAAGATGGCAGCTCTTCATAAGTTAGATTTACCTATGACGACTCCAAGTATTGCACCGATTATTCTTTTTATTAAAGAGGAAGATATTTTAAATTATGGGACGTACGATGGTTCAACGAATGAATTCATATTAGACGACTCTCTAGTGTGTAATGTGGATAAAATTTCATTCATGTTGGATTATCCTTTAAAAATTATATCTAAGAAATCTGGAGGTAAATGGACTCATACCTCTCATTATGATACAGTAAAAGCAAATTCATTAAATACATCAAAAGAGAAATATGTAAAAAATAAACTTATTTTCCAAAATGGGGAAAACGTTCTTCTTTTAAGCGTTAAAATGCATCAAGTTGAACGCTCCTCATCCTCTCAACTTATCACTAACAATGCGTTGGTTGATATTGTAACACTAGATTTTCCATTTGAGGGCGATTTAGCGAATTTTGAAGTATTCTATAAGGATAACAACACATCATCAGAAGAGCAAATTCCTCGTTTATTAAAGAATACTGCTACTTCATTGAAAAAATATTGCTATTATACAAAATTAGACGATGATATTTTACGCGTCGTCTTTCCAAAGAATACTTACTTTACACCATCCTTTAATTCTGAAGTACGGGTTGATATTTATACTTCATTAGGTGATGGAGGTAACTTCAAAACATACTCAAAACTAATCGATTGTAGTATCGATTCTGAAAAATATCCATATAATAATAGTATTTATGTTACCGGTATTGTAAATGGGTCAGCTGTTGGTGGTAAAGATAAATATTCAGTCAACGATTTTAGACAAGAGATCATTAACTCATATTCAACTAATAATACTTTTACAACCGAAAACGATCTTCAAATATATTTTGATACAATCAATCTTGGATCAAAATATAAGATAGCCTTTTCTAAGGTTAGAGACGATGCTCGGATGAGATTATATGGAGCGTTTCTTTTAATTAAAGATAGTAGTGATAATATCATCCCTACTAATACGCTTGATCTATATTTAAAATATAGCGATTTTGATGTTAAGTATGCAGGCTCCAATCGTCTTTTGATTAAACCCGGATCTATCTTTAAATATAGAGATACTGCTCTAGGAAATCTGGCGTATACAGCATATAAAGATCCATCGTTAAATATAATTGACGATTTTTCTGAATTAGATAAATTGAATCAGTTTGTATTTACAAATCCATTTTTAATTTCCATCACTACAAATCCAAATGTAGTTGGCTTCTATGATAATACTATAGACGATGTTTATGGCATTGAATACTCAACTATTTACGATAACTCTCATGTTCAATTCATTGCAAATAATTTAAACATTATTCGAAATGCAATTGTGGGCGAGAACTTCTACCGATTAACTGTTAATATTATTCCATCTGTGGATGACTTAGTACCAACAGAAATATTTGAATCTGTAGACACCAGTTTAGCTAAAAATATCGTGAGAGCAAAAAACGATGGTTCTGTTACAAATATGAAATATGAAAAAGATGGAGTATATGCTACAATTACTTACATTGATGACACTATCGAAAAAATATTAATTAACTCATATGTCACCAATAAACCATTATATGAAAGATCTTCTACGTTTTTAGGGTTGGAACAGCCCTCAAATTTCAATACCTTTAGCTATAATGATGGGTATTATGCCTTATGTTATATCACTAGCCCATATTTTAAATTATTTAAGAATGGTGTCGGATCCGTCGTTTCATATAGTAATATACCAATGGATACAGCAGATATTACTTCCATTGTGAGAATTTGTAGATTTTCTCCTGTTGGAGGTTATTTCGCAGTGTCACAAGAAGAATCGCCGTATATATTAATCTATAGAGTAAACGATGATATTGTAACAAAAATTGCAAATCCAGTATCTTTACCATTAAGTGTAGTTGTAGATATGGCGTTTATTGATTCTGGTGAAAAGTTAGTTGTGTGTTATGCGTCGACTGTTGTAGTATACAGAACCTCTGATTTCACTGTTATCGAAAACGTGAGTCAGCCTTCTGGTAATATAACGGCAATTGGATATACACAAAAATCAGATGTATTATATCTAACAACTGACTCGGATCCTTATATTGTGGCATATAATGCTTCTACATTAGAATCGTTACCAACTCCATTTTTTCCAGGTAAAACTGTATCTAATGTTTATTTATCTAATGATGCTACATCAATGGTAGTACAGTATCCATCTGCACCGTTTATAGAAATTCGTAATAGTGCAAATGGATTTGCAAAATATCCTACGGGTCATGATTTCACTACTGCAATTACTGATTGCTCGTTTACCTCTGATGGTCGGTATATATCTTTCGTTACCGATGAAGTTGGGTTTATAGTCTCGTTAAAACGTACATATTCTGGTTATGAAGAGGCGGCGAGTACATATCAAGTTACAGCCAAACCAAGCTGTATAAATTATAGCAATATGTTAGACTCATATATCTTGGGTATTAGTTATCCAACTGCACCATACCACGATTTATTCATTAGTAAAGATTTTGCATATGAGTATTATAGTGGAAATAAATTGCAGTTTAATGTTGGTGAATCATTCTTAAAAAATAGTATCATCACTATAAAAAAGGGTAAAGATTTAGGAAAAATTCGTGTAATTGGTGATATTAAAGATATCCTCATGGAAAACGACATGTATATTCCATTTACTATTGAGGATTACAGTGAGAGTACAAATTCATATACGATGTGTGCATATATATCAACTACAGATTATATTGCTTTAAATAAAAGAATGTTAATAGATAATGGTATTTGTGATATAACAGGATCTATTAATGAAAATGTGAGCATTCCTATTAAAGATATGGATATGAATATTCACGTATTCTATCATCATGATGATATAAATTATAAACACATGTATGAAAAATATAAATATCTTGAAAATTATACAATCACAAACACGTATTCTCAATCAACTGCTACACAGATCGCATTCATCAAACCTTTAGAATTTATTCGGGGTGTATTGACGTTTCTTCCAGAAAACGCAGAAGGTTATCAGCTTAAATTAAAAGAGGTTCCACTCATTAAAGCTTCATGGATTAAAAGTGTTTCTAACATGAAATATTTCATGAATAGTATATCAGATAATTATGAAAGTATATCTAATGTATATACACTACTAGAGAATAATTTCTCTATAGATATGAAATTCTTTAATACGTATGGTAAAGCTAGATTTTATAAGATCGGGATTAAGCACGACACCTCTATTCTTAACAGGGTCAACTGTTCATTATCATTTGGTGTTAGCATCAATACCTTATCTTCCATTGATACATTCAAGAATAAGTTTAGATCATATGTAAAAGAATATATTGAATCATTAAATGATGTTAAAAATTTGGGTAAGTCTATTTATATTTTGAATATGGTCTCAGATCTTAAAGGGGCGTTTCCTGAAATTAATTATATTGAATACTATGGAATGAATGATACATACTATGACCATGGTGCTCAAAAGATCGAGTCTATGGCAAAAGAAGAAATATTAGAAGCTTCTGATAAAGTGATTTCATACATTCCCGAATTCATCAATATCGCTTCTACTGTCGAAGGAAATGAAACTATTCCTAAAATTGAAATTCAATCCTTAGATTAAGGATAACACATATATAAACTACTGTTAAATAACGAAAGGATGTGTATTAAATGTTGATTGATAAATTTTGGTTAGAAAGAGAATTAACCAACAAGTTTGAAACATTAACTCTCCATACTATCGTAAATGAAGCATTCATTGGTGCTTTACCATTCGATAAAAACGAATTAGATGACAAGGCAGTTGAGTCCCTTAGTGAATACTCCTTAGGTGTACTGAAAAAGCTTGGTGGGTTTCAATTAGTTAAATCTGCTATGGAAAGTTGCGATGATGTGTATCGTGGATTCTTCTTAAAAGACCTGTACCTCATCTGTAATACTTCTGCTATGGAAGCAATGAAACGTGTTAGAGGCGATGAAGAAATCTCTAAAAAAGACCGCAGCGAATCAGCTAATATCATTGATGAGGCGGCTTTTACTGATAGTGAATATAAATCTTTTGTATCTTCTGCTGATACTTTAAACTTGGATAAAGTGAGTGAAGTTATCGAACAGAAAACTATCAAAGTCCTCAAGCAGGAAAAAGAAGAATATATAAAAGAAGTAGAAACAAATCAGCGATTAAAAGATGCGTATATTGATGTAAAAGGTGAGAATGCTACTACTGAGGAATCGTTTGAATCTTTCATTGGTGAAATTATACCAAGAGGTAAAGCGAAACATTATACTTCACTATTCTCAAAATTACAATCCAGTGCATTGAATGCTGTAATGGTATATGAAAGCGATACTAGCTCAGAATTACCAATGAAGGCAATTGATCATGTTACCAATCATAAATTCTTAAATAAACTCAGAGAACCTAAATCTAAATTGTCCGTATTGGAAGATTTAGTTCCAGCGGTTGCGATTGAATCTTATTTCGATTCAGAAGACAAAACTTCACATATGAATAAAGCTACAATAGCTGCGATTACAATTTACACAATGTTTGAAACTTTAAAGACTATGGGTTTATATAGCCCAGATACAAAAGAGGCTGAAAATTACATTCTCGATAAAGTTGACACTCTCGTAGGTGAAGATGGCGTTCGGTCTGAAATTGAAAAAATTGTTAAGAGTATAACCGATGAAATTAAATCTATAAAAAACAAAGACGACCTAGTTACATGTCGCTCTGAAGTTGAGCAGGTTAGAGATTTGGTCGATGCCAATACAATTATCACTGATAAAGATGCAGTGTTTGAATCACTTAATGTTATATTAGAGTCCATCAACGATAAAATCGATGATTACGACGATGATGATGACGAAGATGGTGATGACGACGAAGATGATCTATTCGAAAAGAAAAGAAAAGAACGTGATTTATCTTCAGTTAATCGTTTAAATACAACAATGGGAAAAGATCCGTTTGTTAAAATCATTCGTTTCATATTTGAAAAGAGTGGTTATGATTGTCCTCCAGATATTACAGTGGAAGGGATTACTGAAAGTGGCGTATGTAAGAAGAATGCGGTCATCTCAATGGAATCACAGTCTTCAACAGCGAATCCTAAAGATTACATTAAAGGATTAATTGAAAACTCTAAATTAAATTCAGCTTCAAAAAATATCGAATTCTATACCACAATGGTAGGTTCTATAGAAAATATCATGTAAATAGACATAAAATAGAGATGACTATATAGTCATCTCTATTTTATATTTTTCGTTATAAATACGTAACGCAATGATCATTCATCTTTACAATGGTTACATATACATCGATGTCGTCTTTGAAATTATTTAAGGTTAATACCGCACTTACTAATCTCCTAATACGACTCTCTTCATCATAAATCTTTGCCCATCTTTCACCGTGATACGATTCAGGATATACTTGCAAAATTGCATCGCGTATATCATCAATTGTCGGTTCTTTTCTTTCTTCTTTTAGTTTTTTCATCAGTCATTTTCACTCCCTAATCATCCCAAGATTATAGTATTCTTTATAGACTTTGGAAGATTTTACTCTTCTCTCATTAAATTTTGAATCAAATCCATCTTGATATTGTATATTTATTTCAATTCGGGGTTTGATACTATATTTTTTTCTAACTGATCCAGGGTTCACTATATTGTCATTCATCAACAATATCCCTTGTATCATGTCAGAATATGTTTTTCCTAGGTTGTCCCAATCTGGGTTCGATATTGGATCTAGATGTCCCAATTGAGCTAAATATATTTCTGTAGCAGTCATAGATGATACTGGAATTGGATGATATGTAGTAACACTTAGATTAGTTCTAGTGCATATAATCATTTTTTCATCCACAATATATTCCATATAATTCTTGTGATCTTTTGCTCCCTTTACATAAAAATGCCCACCGCCAGTTCTTGGTCTAGGTGCAGGATTAGGTAATATCGATAATGTGAAAGATAGTTCTTTCCATTGTAATGCTTGAATTTTTAATATTTCGTTATCAACTTTATCCATGTTGATATTATAATGGTCTCTAATATAAGCAAGTTGGTCTTCCTGATTATCAGGAATATGACCATATTTAATTTCATATTCTTTTTGTAGTTTTGGAATTCCCATATGATTAATTTCACCTCTCCCTATGCTATTCAATTAAAGTATTATTTTAACGATAATACTTTTTTAGCACGGATAGGTTATAAATTAAAGATCTTTCTAGCAACATTAAACATCGATGAGTCTAATGCCCGCCGTGGGATATTTGTAGTAAAATCTGGTAGTACATTTAAAAATGTCATTTGAGCAATATCATACTTGATTCTCCAGTTATTCTTTTTCATTTCAACTCCGCTAATTGCTGCAAGATATTGAATTAGAGGAGTATTCTCTAAAAACATTAATGGATGTGAAGTTGATGACGACATCATTTTTGTATATAGTGGAGTTACTGTAAAGGTACACGATATTTCAGTTGGTAATCCGTCAATAGTCCATGATGTATCATCTGCCCCGCCTCTATTAATATCTAAGTTCGATATAACTGATAAATCCGAATCATATAACCCTTTCATGAATACTTTACATAAGAATGGGTATGTATACATATTAGCAGTTATTTGCTGTGGAAGAGATAGTGCTAATAAAAACATATATGGCACATAGACATATCTTAATATATCCTCTTTATCACCACTGGGTGATATAAACTTTGCATTTACTTGCAATGATTTACCATAATTTACATCTCCAATCATTTGTGGAAATACGATTCTAGAGCCACTTAGATAATTCTTACCAGTAGATAAGATATCACGTAACATCGAATCTTCTCCACCAACACTATTAATCATCTCATCAATGGCTTGTGTTGCTTTACCGTTCATTGCTCCACCTAATAAGAATTCTATATCTCTAGAAATATCTGACACTGTACCATTAATCAGTGATTCCATACCAGAACTACGCGTTTCAGTTGATATTGATTCTGATGGCGATGAACCCTCCCCATTAATAAAAAAATGAAGATATGTTTGATCATTAATGTTATCTCCTACTAGATTTGCAAACTGTTTTCCAATATCGGTAACAATCCCGATTGGTCCAGTTCCAATAGATGCTTCTGCTGGCTTATTGTAGTATGCCCAATCAAATTTCCCATATGTGATATTTGTACCTGGTGTACCAGGAACCTTAACATCTTTTAAATCCATGCAGACTGCACAAGTTCTAATTAATATATTTACAGTTTGAATCAATTTTGCATATGCTGATTTAAATTCATATAATTGCCCACCTATTCCAGTCTTATCTTGATTTATTTTCTGTAAGACGGATTGGTCTCCTTTTGCCATTGCTGATATAGTTGAGAAGAAATTCTCTTTATATTTCTTTGACATTCTTGGGAGGTATTTTACTGTCCCTGGACAGATAGAAAGAATAGTTGGTGCTGATAATATAGTTTGATAATAAGTTCTCCCGAATCCTCCGACTGGTAGATATGATGGGTCTACTGCATTCGAATAAGATGGCGGTATACCAAATGCGTATTTATATTTCATAACCTCATCGAGAAATGGGTTTGATGATGTTGGATCGCTTGCGTTTGCGGCTTTTGGGACAAGCCAATTCTGCTGTACTGTTCCTGCCATTTTTTCTTCATCTCCTTCTATTAATTAATAGAGATGAATATAGATATGTATAATTAATCTATATTCATCTCTATATTTTTTATCCTCTAGTTCCTTTAGATATTTCTTTATGAGTCTTAATTAGGCTTGATACTGAACTAGGAGAACTATTGTTATTTACAATGACTGGAGTTTTCTTAGAATCTGAATCATTGATACTCACATTCTTATCTCCATATGCGATATTATTTGTAATATTATTAGCAGATGGGCGCTTTATTGAATGAAGTGCCCAATCACTTACTATGGTAATTAATGCATCTAATTTCTTTTCAACCCCATCAGCATTAACGGTTACTTTCAGTTTATCGACCATATTCTTTTTGAATTGAACATCGTCCATATCCCCATATCCTTCTAGCATGGTGGTTGTACTGCTATTATTATATTTGACAAAATCTGGCATATCGCCTTTATATGATTGTCGAATCTTAGAACTTGAAGTTCTAGCAACACGTTCATACGCGTCGTCGATTCCAGACCCTTTACCATCATCACCATATCCAACAGGAGCTGATGACATAATATTTGCTATTTTATTTGCCCATTCTGCATCTTTAGCATATTGTTTTTTACCATTGAAACGCATTTTATATAAAGAATCGTATCCCTGTTCTGTATAATTACGATCGATCCAGTCAGCACCTCCAATAATACCACTTGCAACTCCTTTATTAAAGGAATATGCGGAAGCGTATGGCGATGAGTCAAATGCACCGATACCAAAATAGTTATTCTTTTTCTTAGCGATATTAGAAGTTCCCCAACCTGATTCTAATGCCGCATGTGAAACTAAATATCTAGGATCAAGACCTGTTTTATTAGATGCGTCTATGAATATCTGTCCATTACCTCTAAATGGTGATGAGGACGGTGCTTTCGCATTTATCCACCCATTTAAAGTTGATGCTGATATCTTTTTAAAATTCTGTAAATCTTGCGTTACAAATTTTGAATATGGTAAATTTGGATTAATGTAGTTTCCTACTTCTCCTGAAGAGTTAGAGCCAGTCTCGTTGGATGCTCTTTCTATCAATCCGTATTTTAATTGAACTTCTTCACTATCGAAATCTTTACCAAATAACGAAGCGTACATTCCAGCTTTACCTAACGCACCTATACGTTCAAACGATGCTTCTATATCATCTGGAGAAGATGTGTTTGTATATCCTGCAGATGTAGAACCACCGCTTTGTCCTTTCATACCACTACCATCGGAATTAGACATAATAACCATTCTAGATTTACTATATTTATTCATTCCAAGCATGTTGTCGTTTAAAGGAATTGGTGTATTGTTTCTAGCCCTATTACCTGGATCATTTATGATAACTTTATTTCCATTATCAGCCAAACCAACTGCTAGAACGGCATGATTCGAAGAACCTTTGCCGACAATATTACCACTTGCTGATTTTGCTGTATATATAAGTGCAGGGTTACCTTTTTTAAGATTTTCTCTTAATTCGCCTGCAGAAACACCATTTAACACATTTTTGAATTGAATACCAGTTGTCGAACTAGCAGCGTTTTCAAACTGATTCCATAATATATTTCCACTTGATGAAAAGTGGGGCCATCTTGCATATGTGATTGGCGGTGTATAATCTTTTCCTGTTAGAGCTGATATACCCATAGCATAAGAGGATAGAACACAACCAGAATTACCTATAGTGTCATTTTTTAATTTACTATTTTTCCATGTAGGGTCTCCCTGATTGTAATATACCGTACCATTTGCCTGTTCATACCCATCACCATATCCTATAACATCACCAAATCCTAATGTTGGGTTAACTGTACCGTACACCTTTTTCTTCGGTACCGACTTTGTTTTTGTCGCATATTTAACCTTCATTGTACTAGGATTAAACTGTTTAGGACCATATGATTTTACACTTGCTTTATTGATTGCGTCACGAACATTTGGTGGAAAGGCTGCCATTAATGGAGCAGAATTCTCATCCATCATAGATTTTCTTACTTTGTTAGATGTGGAAGCAATGTCTGCCGCACTTGTATTGGTTGCAGTGCCAGGATTATTATTATATGCAACATCTTCACTTCCGATTAGATTTGATGATCCGTCAGAATAAGGGTCTTTATATTCATCCCCCATTAAGTTACTTCTAATTCCTTCTGTTGCATATCCTGCCATTTTTTCAAAATATTCTCTAATAATATCCCAGATGCCTCCACCTGATGTAATATCATCATCTTCATCAATCCATTCGAATGATGCTTTATCTACTTTATCTGTGTATCCAGCACCACTGGTATCTGAAAATGCATATGCATTTTTTATACCCTTGAATGTATTATTATTAATACCAAGACCATCAGTGGTAATAGATCCTTTTGCGTCTACAGCTTTAGCTGGATCATGATATAAAACAGTACCGTCTGGAGATAGACCATATGCTACTACAGTATTTGAACTATTCGAAGAGTTTCCAAATAATGTTCCATTGATACCATTAGCGTTCCCTCTGATAATTACTGGTATATTACTTTTTAATTTCTTTAAAATATCAGATCTTTTAATTGGTAACGATTCCGCATTTAATCCAACATCTGATGCCGCTTTCTTATATAGACCTAAATCGAATGATTCTGATCCTTTATCGAAGTATGTTTCACCCCAATTTTTAGCTACATAGTTTGGAGTTACCGACTTATTTAAAAGTGTAGATAATACCATACCTAATGCCGATAATGTATTACCGTTCTCACTGATTGTTTTATTTGATTTAGCGCCAGCAATTAATTTATCTGACCATAATCCTTCACCATTATTATAATGCTGACTGTAATAAATCATATCATTTTTAACAGGGAATTCAACTTTAGGACCTTTTGCACCATCAAGGTTGTTTAACCAATAGATGTTATTCAAGCCTTCATTAATGCTTGCTTCTTTAGCTTTGGCTGAAGCAAGTCTACCAGCATCGTCAGCATCAGGACTCTTAATTGCATAAGTACCTCCAGCATCGTCGACTTTAAGTTGTAACGTTGCTGCTGCATTAATTAATTCTGGTGTATTAAAGAACGTTTCTTTACGTCTTTTATTGGCTAACTCTTTTCTCTGTGTTGAGGATAGAGCGTATTTAGCTAATAGGATAGATGCTTTGGATTTATTTGTTGAATTACCACTTGATTTAATTTTTAATAATCGTCTTTCTAATGCATCGTATACTGAGTTTAATTTGTTGGGTTTCTTTAGTAGCTCTGTACTAGATGCAATATATTCAAATAATTCATTTGCTTCTGCATCAGTATATCCATCTACAAATGTTTTAGTTGATTTACCATTTACTACTTGTCTGAATGTAGTTGGTGCAGTATTAATCATCGATGTCATTGTTGATACGATGTTGCTATTTGAAGTAGTAAATGCTTGTTTTACAGATGACAAGTGTCCAGGACGAACATCTGACCGTGTTAAACCAACAGTCTTTCTTGAAAGTAAGAATCTTTCTTTTGTAGACGAATTCCATTGACGACTAGATGTAGCGTCACCATAACCTAATAGAGCTTCATTTTCATCTTCATCGCCGTATCCTGAACTCTTACTCTTTCTATATGCCCAACCATTTGTCATACCGTTTGTTACAGAACTTATTGGATACTTCTGAGCATATTTCTTTCGAGGATCATTCACAATTACATTGTTATTTCTATCAATACCCGTCGCAGTTACAATATGACCAATAGGAGAATAAGGTGAGTTTTTACTAGAACCTCTGCCTGACAGTACTACTGGTTTACCAGATTTTAAATTAGACATGAGAGAGGCGCTGTTTACTCTAGATGAGGCTACACCAAATGCTCTCGCTCCATTTTCGAATAAGCCTGAACTACTTCCGCCTTTCACGATATAATTATTTGATTTTGCATATCGTGCAACGGACACTGGATTTACTTTATTACCAGTAGCAGCATTTACAGCCATTGCTAATGATGTTGGTCCACAGCCCCCAGTTGCCATTGTACTTGGTTTACCATTAGGCATTGTACCAATTCTATAATTGCTCCATCTGTTATCATACTGTGACATAGATGAAGTATCTCCGTACCCAACCACTTTTTCTTTGGATTGATTCTTATTAGTTAAGGAATTACGGATTGTTTTTACATCATCAAAGAATGATTTAAGAAGTACACCAAGACCTTTTATTATAGGAGTAGTATTATCTTCTCTTAATGCATGTACTGGGTCTATCGATGTGTTACTATTATCTATTACATCTTCGTCACCATATCCAGCATTATAATTATTATATCCATAAATAACTTCGCCTGCTTTTGTAACAGATCCACCAGTCGATGAATCAAATTCTGGATTATAATTGAACTTGGCTTCAGATTCATAAGATGAAAAATCGTGTTGTTTTCTTCCATTGATCGAGTCCCAGAACTTTGCAAACATACCTTTGTTTTTCACATCG
>Ga0172378_10001203_pt1 | contig 23787 bp, 19 predicted proteins | sample GrowelOW332metaG_FD_119755 | JGI IMG/M metagenome (GOLD analysis project Ga0172378, IMG submission 119755) | Groundwater microbial communities from an aquifer near a municipal landfill in Southern Ontario, Canada - Pumphouse #3_1 metaG | ecosystem: Environmental > Aquatic > Deep subsurface >... | reverse complement strand
GTGGGCACTTTGAAGGCGAGACTCTCAAGAGGAGTGTAGCCCCAAGGTTCGTAATAAGAAGGGAAAAGCGTCAAGTCCAGACCTATCAGCAGGTCGTAGTACTTCATATTGAAGATTCCATCGTTGCCGTTAAGGTAGGACGGGATGAAGTAGATCTTGACTTTGTCTCCCTTTTTGTTGGTGAGGCCGAGTTGACGAAGCCTGCCAGTGACGATGTCATACTCAGGATTCATCAGATAATGAGACACTTGCGTTGTGTAATTCTCAAATCCGGCGCCTGAAAGCTTAGAAGAGAGACTCTTGTCTGCCCCGTTTATTCCGGAAGGAATCATAATGAAAGCCTGAATGCTTCTTCCCTCGTAGCCTGACTTATTTATCTTGTCAAGAGCGTCGAGAAACACGTCTATACCCTTGTTTCTGTACTCGTATCTTCCTCCGATTCCGACGAGAATGGCGTTCGGCTCAACCTGCTCGCCGGACATAGCGGTGGCCACGTCCACCAGTTCCTTTCTGGCCGCGGTTCTCTTTTTGTCGTACTCTTCGTCAGTGGAAGGAGTGAAACTGTTCTCAAAACCGTTTGGTGTGACCACGTCCACCTTTCTGTGAAGGAATTGCTCACATTCTTTGGCGGTAATGCCGCTGACCGTAGTGAACACGTCCGCATTCTGGGCCGACATCTTCTCAAGAGAGTGACGGGCAGTCACGTTGAACTGTCTCGCCTTGTCATCGTCATTGTACAGGCTCATTGAATTGTAAAGCGGCAGATTGTTGCCGGCAAGACAACGTCCGAGCACTGTAGCGTGAGTCGTAAACACCGTTCCGACAGGCAGTTTGCAATGTTTCAGGTACAATAGCCCGGCTCCGGTCTGCCATTCGTGGAACTGGGCCACGACCTTTGATGAGGAGTCGAGATTGAATTTGTAGAAACTCTCAATGACCTTGCCGGCGGCATAGCCGAACAGCGCGGACTCTTTGTAGTCCCAGTCCCCCGTGAGCGAATCCACACCGAACTCTTTCCAGTACTCAGTCAGAATGTCGTTCTGCTTGGTAAGGAACTGCTTGTAGTCGACAAGTATCGCTATCGGAGTCCCAGGCACATTCCACGTCCCTATCCTCAATCTAAGTCCTTGACTTGCAGCCGCATTCTTCCAAGAAGCGAAAAGCGCGGAATCTTCGATAAAATCGGGATTGGAATCAGTGTCCATCCAAACGTCAGGTCCTATAAGTATATGATGCCTGTGAAGTTGCGACTTCAGATAAAGTGACTTTGTGGCAATAACTGTGTAGATCCCCCCAACCTTATTGCACACTTCCCAGCTTACTTCAAAGAGGTAATCGGGATGCGTAAATTCATTTGCCATTAATAATTATTTCTTTGTTTTTACAGCCTTAGGCGCAACTGCCTTCGCTTTTTTAACTGAAGCCGAGGCCCCCTTGCCTGCCGGCTTTGACGCAGGTTCCTTCGCAATCACGACTTTTGAGGCAGTGATCTTCGCAGGTCTTGTCAGACCTTTGCTGTCGGATTTGCCGGCTTTCTTAGGGGATTTCGCAGCGCCGCCGCTTTTGTCTGCAAATTTAGCACCTAATTCCGAATATGCGTCATTTACCCTAATAATAAAATCGCTGAGCACATTCATATAATTGATGTAGGCCTCGTACGGAGTGTCGTAAGGATTGAAGTACTTGTGCACTTCCCCGTCGGAGAAGAACTTGGTACACATGTAATAGAAGTGGTCGCTCTCCTGAAGATGTCCGAAATCAGAAGATATGAATGAATCGTCCACTTTCTCGACTTTGTCCGAGAGAGCATAAAGTTTGTGGAAGGCGTCCTGCTGTAACTCATTGCCGAGCCAAGCAGTCACATCCCGTTCTTCGTCAGCCCAAGAAATGGTCTCAGGGACCTCGATAGGCGCAATCGGTTTGAGTTTTTTAGACGCCTGAGAAGGGGTCACAAATTCGAGAGTGCCGTCTTTGAGCACGATTTCCGGAAGATAGCGCATAAAATCGAAGATTCCTGTTTTTGCGCTCTGATGCTCTCCGAATGTCTCATAATCCATAAAAAGATTGACGATGTCGCCCTTTGTGGCAGCTGCCTTTAGCCAAGAAAGGTATTTCTCACCTGTGAGCGGCCAGTCTGACCAAGACTTGTTTGAGAATCTGAAAGCAATGTCGTCACTCAGAGAATAATCCCTCAAAAGCAGACGCAGATCAGGCTGAATCGGGTCGCTGTACATATAGTCAGGACTCTTCCATCCGAGGATATGTTTGGCTCCCTCCGTGAGCATAACGTTGAATCCCATATCGCGGACCATCTTTCCGATCTCGTCAGAGTAGATGAGCTCGGTGTTACGGAACGCGGTCGGGGTGACGCCGAAAAACTTCTTTATCGCCTCCTTGTGCTTGAGCACCTGAGATTTGAATTCCTCAGGAGATGCCAGCGAGGAAAGAGAATGGTAATAAGTCTCGCTCAAAAATTCCACCGAACCGGTGGCCGCAAGTTTGCGGAAACTCTCCAGTACGTCAGGGACGTATCTTTCCATCTGCTCGATGGCGGAACCGGAGATTGAGAACGCAACCTTGAAGGCTCCCTTGTAGCGTTTGACAAGATCAAGCAGAAGCGCGTTCATCGGAAGATAGCACTTCTGAGCCACACGACGCATAATCGTCCTGTTGGCGAAATCATCGTAATAATGTGAATCTTTCCCTATATCGAAGAATCTGTAAAGACGGAGCCTGGTAGGTTGATGGACCTGGAAATACAGGCATATACTCTTTTTCATCATAATCGTTTTATCTTAATAGTGATTCGTAAACTTGTTTCAATTGCGCAGTGGCGTTGTTCCATTTGAGGGTGTTGACCTCATCGTAGCCCTGATGGGAAGCGAACTCGGACAGAGCCGGGTACTTCAAAAGCGCGTAGATCTCGTCGGCCATCGCATCCACATCCCAGAAATCCACTTTGAATGCGTATTTCAGCACCTCGGAAGCGCCTGACTGCTTGGAGATTATGGAAGGAACGCTGGATCGCATTGCCTCCAGCGGGGATATTCCGAAAGGCTCGGAAACCGAAGGCATAATGTAGACATCGGAAAGGGAGAACATCTTCTGGACTTCCTGCCCGCGCAGGAATCCCGTGAAATGGAATCTGTCGGAAATTCCCAGACGGGCCACGTGACGGATGCAACGGTTCATCATATCCCCGCTGCCCGCCATCACGAAACGCACGTTAGGCACTCTTTTGAGCACCTTTGCCGCAGCTTCTATGAAGTACTCGGGCCCTTTCTGAAACGTGATTCTGCCAAGGAAAGTGACGACTTTGTCCTTAACTCCCCTGTCGATGTTGAGATTCTCTCTGCCGCTGAAATCCACGGCATTGTGAATCGTCACCACCTTGTCTGGATTGATCCCGTACTTGTTGATGATGATGTTTCTGGTCAAATCGCTGACTGCAACCACCCTGTCGGCAGCCTCCATCCCTTTCTTTTCAATGTCGTAGACACGCGAGTCAATTTGGTCGACGCTGCCTCTGTCGAAAGAGGTAGCGTGGACGTGGACCACCAGAGGTTTTCCTGTCAGCCGCTTGGCCGCTATTCCGGCCATATAGGTAAGCCAGTCGTGAGCGTGAATGATGTCGAACTGATCATTGAGCCTCACGGCAATTGTCCCGCCCACAATAGCGTAGCGGGCAACTTCTTCCAAAAGATTGGAATTGTACTTGCCTGAGAATTTGTACTTGTGACCGTAAGTGATTCTAAAGTCGGTCACCTGACGTTTCCTTTCCTCATTGATTACTGAAGGAAACTCATTAGGAGCGACATAAGGAACCAAATCGGAACCTATTCTGATGAACCTGACCTTGTCAAGAAATTCGTCCACGCTTGAGGATTCTGTGTTGACCGCCACATCGCTGGCGTTGATGATCTGAGTCTCGCTCTGATCTTCGTCACCGGTAGCCGAAGGCATCACGAAAAGAGTCTTCACCCCATTGTAAGCCAAGCCTTTGACTATTCCGTAACAAGCCGTGCCGAGTCCTCCTGAAATGTGAGGGGGAAACTCCCAACCGAACATTAGCACTTTCATTTCTCGTCCTCCTTGTTTTTGCTGATTAGATAATCGACTCTGAGCAGAGCTGCCGAACTTAACGCCGAAGATATGGCGCCGTGCGGCTCGTGAGGAGGGTCTCCGTCATAGATTTCGGAAAACGCCCCTACTCCGTGCTTGTTGAGATCATCGTAGAAACCTTCAGTCAGCCACTGGGCTTTCTTCCAGTAATCCGCTCCGTGCATCATAAAACCGATCTCAACATACATTCCAAGCAGAGACGGCATCGCACATCCCTGATGGTAGGCAAGATCTCTGTCTATCTGTGTGCCCTCATAGACGCCTTTGTACTTACTGTCTCTCGGAGACAAAGTGCGGATACCCCTTTTCGTCACAAGCTCATTGTCAACGACCTTCATAACGGAATCGGCGATTTCGTCACTTATCGGAGAATACGGCAGCCCTACGGCAAACATTTGGTTCGGACGCACATCCATATTCTGTCCGTTGTTGTCCACATAGTCCGCAAGATAGCCGAGCTGCTCATTCCAGAACGTTGGCTGGAAATTGTTCTTGATCAAATCTCTGACTCCGAACCATTTTTTGACGAACTCGCTGTCTTTGGAACCGTATTTGAGTTCCATCGCGAGTGCGAAGCAGACTGCGTTGTACCACAATGCGTTGGTGTCCACCTGATAGCCGGCTCTCTCCGTGACCGGGACTCCGTGAATGTAGGCGTTCATCCAAGTGAGCGCAACCCCGTTCATCTGAGCCCAAAGCAGTCCGTTAGGCTGCATCGAGACCTCTTTCCTGTGGCCGGGTGAGTAACTTTCAATGATTTTCTTCATTGTGTCTCCGTACTTCTTCCAAATCTTCTTCTCATCGCCGGAGAACGTGATGTACTGCTGAAGAGTGTAAGTCAGGTACAGCGGGGCCTCAACCTGAGTCGTTCTGACAAATAGCCTTTCCTGCTCATCGTGAATCAGGTTGTCGAGAATCTCCTCGAACTCGGCTTTGTTGCCGTCAGCATAAAGAGTTAGACCCGGAAGAGACTCTATGGTCTCCCTCAACAGCCCTGTGTACAGCCAGGAGAACCCTGCCGTAATCATCTCGTGACCGCCTCGGTCTCTTTTCAGAAGATCCGCACAATGAATAAGCTGCTCGTGAGCACTTGTGATATTGCCGTTTTTGGCCAGTCCTTTGGTGAATTCTTTCCTCAAGTCATTCGACTTGCACAGAGCCACAGAAGCCGAGAATATCACTGAATCCCCAGGAGCCATAGTCGTTTTGAAGTAACCAGGCACAAAGAGATCCTCTTTGCAGTCGAAACCGCGACGGTACTCATCGGAATAAGTAATTCCTCTGTACCAGTCGGGTACGCTGACGAACTCCGCTTTCTTGGCGTCTGTCTGCAGGAAAAGATCGGGGAAATCCTCGTACATTCTGAAAGAAACGCCGTTCTTTACCTCTTTGAATGACAAATCCGCCACATCGTTCTTCGCTGTCAGAGAGTGAATGTTCCTGAATGCGAGGAAAGGCTTCAGCTGAAGCTCTGTCTTACCGGGGGCTTGAACCAAGTCATATTTGATCATAACCTGATCTTTGTCCGGAGCGAGAAGGATTGTCTTCACAAAGACGGCCTCCCCAACCTTGTAAGTGATTTTCGGCACCGGATCAGCATCAAAATCAATGATGTATTTGTGTCCTCTCGGTTCATAAACGTCGCCGTAGCAGTGGATGCCGAGATTGAAACTCTTCCCGTTCGCAATCAGACTTTCATCCAAAGACGACAGCAGAAGATACTCTCTTCCTCCGAACTTGTCGATAGGGACCGCAAGCAAGCCGTGGTAACGTCTCGTATTGCAGGTGACTATGGACGTGTTGCAATAGGCGCCCGTTTTGTTGGCACAGATTATCTCGCGTTTGAGAGAATACGCGAGATTGACCAATTCTGACTTATTGAAGTTTAAAAACGCCATAATATTTATTAAAAAAATTATTCATTATTGTCTCTCGAGCACAATGGCACATCGGCAAGGGAGGTACAGATAAAGAGAACAGTCATATTTCTGACTCCCGTTCGGGGATTTCTCAAGGATTGCCGTGTGCCTTTCGCCGACGCTTATCCTGCCGAAACCGTCATACTCTTTCTCATCCGAGTCCAAGACCACCGAATACTCTCCGCGGGGAGCGGAGAACCCGTAATCGGCGAATGAAGATACAGGGCTGAAATTGAGTGCAAAAATACAATTTTTCCTCTTGAATATCAACACCTTTTTAATTTCATCGGCCACGAGAAGCTCAGGGTTTTCGTCTAAAAATGAGAACTTCTTTTCGAGATGTATCATCGCCTGATCGAAATTCTGAAGATACTTGTAACGAAGGTAATCCGGCTCGGTAAGAGACCACTGCCTACGGGCATATTTGTAAGACCACCCGTTCCCCTCGCGCGGAAAATCTATCCACTCGGGGTGACCGAACTCATTGCCCATAAAATTCAGATAGCCGTTTCCCGCCGTGGAGAGGGTGACCAGTTTGATCATTTTGTCGAGAGCTATTCCCCTGTCGACCACCGGACTATTGGAATCGACGCTCATTCCAGTGTACATTTCCTTGTCCATAAGACGGAAAATGATGGTTTTGTCTCCAACAAGGGCCTGGTCGTGGCATTCGGAGTAGCTTATGGTCTTCTCATCACTTCTTTTGTCGGTCAGTCGCCACCACATATCCCCGACGCTCCATTTCTCATCTGGCACCTCCTTTATCAGTTTTATCCACTGGTCCGCAATTCCCATCGCCATACGGAAGTCGAAACCAATCCCGCCTTTCTCGAAAGGAGCTGCCAGCCCGGCCATCCCGCTGACGTCCTCTGCTATAGTAATCGCCTCAGGATCAATCTCTTTGATAAGCATATTGGCGAGAGCGAGGTAAGTGACAGCATTCTCGTCCACTCCCTGATTGAAATAATTGTCATAACCGCTGAAGGCTTTCCCGAGACCGTGGTCCCAGTAAAGCATACTCGTAACGCCGTCGAAACGGAATCCGTCCAAGCGGTACTCTTCCATCCAGAATTTGCAATTGGACAGAAGATAGTATTTCGTCTCGTCTTTGCCGTAGTCGAAACAACGCGAGCCCCAAGCGGGATGACGTCCCTGAGGGCCGCTGTAAAAGTACAGATTGTCTCTGCCGTCGAAATTGCTAAGCCCCTCGCTTTCGTTGTCCACGCTGTGGGAATGGACAATGTCCATAACCACGGCTATTCTTTTGGCGTGGGCCGCGTCAACAAGAGCCTTAAATTCCTCCGGAGTGCCGAAACGCGAGCTGAGTGCGAAGAAATTGGACACCTGATAGCCGAACGAGCCGTAATATGGATGTTCCTGAAGGGCCATTATCTGAAGAGTGTCGTACCCGAGTGAGGCTACCCTCGGAAGTACGTTTTTCCTGAAATACTCGAAAGACGCCACTTCCTCTTTCTCCGAACTCATTCCGATGTGGCATTCGTAAATCAGGGGATTATTCTTCTTGGAAGGTCTATTGTGCTTCCACCTGTAAGGCGTGTCAGGACACCAGACCTGGGCGCTGAATGACTTCGTGACGGGGTCCTGAACCGCTCTCGTGAGATATGACGGCAGCCTTTCGCCTCCTCCGCCAGGCCATTCGATGAAGAGTTTGTAGAGTTCCCCGTGATTGAGAAACATCGCAGGGAGCGTAATTTCCCAATTACCGCCGCCAATTGGCGAAAGGGCGTAGGAATTGATCCGTTTCCAGTTGTTGAATTCCCCGATCAGAAAGATTTTGGTTGCGTTGGGAGCCCATTCCCTGAAAACCCACGAGCCGTCGCTCTGTCTGTGGAGGCCGTAGAAAAGATGATTGTTGACGCCCTCCGAGAGAGAGCCGTCTTTCGCGATATGCTCGCGGGCGTCCAGAATCCTCTGATGTCTGGCGTCAATGGCCGCCTTGAAGGGCATCAGATAGTGATCCGAGTCGTATAGCATTTTACTTTCCATCGCCGATTGTTTTGTCGATTGACTCCTGCACCGTGCGGAGATACTTTCTACACGATTCTATCAGGGTTTTAGCTTTTTTGACGTAGGCGTCCAGTTCCGAGAGTTTCGTGTCCGAAGACTCGATCTTCTCTGTGATGGCTTCCAGTTCGGCCATAGCCTCTGAATAATCAAACTCTTTGTCCATTATATGGTTATTGTTTATTATCTACTTTAGTCACAGTGCATTCCATCGTTCCGTCCGCTAATAGGACAGTGATCTCGTCGCCAACCGAGCATCCTCTCGCACTTTTAAGCGCCACCCCTTCCGAATCACTCACGAGAGCATATCCCCTTGACAGAAGCCTTCTCGGATCAGCCGACTCTATCCTTGTCTGAATCAAATCCACAGTTGAGGCCGCAGCTCTGATTGCAGCGACAGTGCCGCTTTTAATCCTCATCCGGAATGCGTCCAGCCGGCTTCTTTCCGATTCCGCTTTGCCGGTGTAGGCGAATCTGATTCTGTCCGCATAAGAAAGGATGGCCTGATCTTCCGCAATATACGAACTCAAAAATTCATCGGCAAGAGCCGTAGGTGTCTTTACGTATTTGAATGCCACCATATCCGCTATGTGGTAGTCTCTGTCGTGTCCTATGGCGGTGACAACAGGACACGGGCACTGCGCTATGGCCACCGCGAGAGTGTAGTCATCGAAGCAGGACAATTCGGAGGAGGAGCCCCCGCCTCTGATTATCGTCACCGCGTCGTACTCCTTAGAGGCCGCCTCTTTCAGCGAACTGACTATGGAAGAGACTGCGGAAGCGCCTTGCACTGTCGACGGATAAAGGACTGTCTCGAATGCGAACCCGTAAGGGTTGTCGTGAAGATGCCTCATAAAATCCCCGTAGCCTGCCGCCCCTTCTGATGAGATGACGGCAAGTCTTCTCGGAAGAGGGACAAGAGAAAGCTTGGACTGTCTGTCCAAAAGCCCTTCTTTTGTAAGACGCTCGATGGTCTTTCTTTTCTCCAATTCCTGCGCTCCGACAGTGAACTGAGGGTCTATGTCGCTAATCACCAGGGCCATTCCGTAGAGCTGGCTGAAAGTAACTTGAACCCTCACCAGAACCTGCATTCCGGTTTGTAGGGACGATCCCGTCACTTCAGAGAAAAAAGTGCTCAGAGATGTGTAGGCAGATCTCCAAATCACTGCCCTGACCTTGGCGACCATAACAGAATCCTCGGTCTGAGAAAGCTCAATGTAACAATGCCCGGCGCTGATTCTCAATGAGTTCACCTCTGCTCTCACCCAGTATCTTCCCGGCATCGCTTCCTCCACCCCTTCCTTCACTTTTGTAAGCAAAGACTTTAAATCAATAGTCTCCTCAGTGTTTTGCATATATGTTACGATTACATTACAATAATAGTAAATTTCCGCCGATTTTTCACTATATTTGCGCCCGATTTAGATGATTAGTTAGTTATGAAGATATCCGAGGCCCGATTTGCGGGAAGCAGCACAAACGTTTCTCAAAAACCTAAGACAAAACTGCCTGAATTCGCGTTCATCGGCAGATCGAATGTCGGTAAATCCTCCCTTATCAATATGTTGTGCGCCAATGGCAAGCTCGCGATGACTTCCTCTACACCGGGAAAGACAAGATTGGTCAATCATTTTATGATCAACGGCAAGTGGTATCTGGTGGATTTGCCGGGTTATGGTTATGCGAAGATGTCGAAAGACGGAAGGAGCAAGCTCACGGCTATTATCAAGGACTACCTGAACAACTCCGAGGAGCTTGTTCAGCTGTTTGTTCTGGTGGATTCAAGGCACGACATCGGAAAGATTGATTTGGATTTCATCAACGATCTCGGAGAGAACGAGGTGCCTTTCGCGATCATATTCACGAAAGGAGACAAACTTGGGCCTAACGTGCTCAAGGCACAGATTGAGAAAGACAAAGCGCTGTTGTCCGAAACTTGGGACGAATTGCCGGAAATGTTCGTAAGTTCGGCTCAGTCAAAAATGGGGAAAGAAGAGATTCTCGGCTACATAGACAGTTTGCTGTCAATGATTTAGGAACATTAACACACAAAATACATAAAATGAATAACGAACACAAAATGGAAATCTTCGCCTGCAGGGCTTCCAAAGGCTTTGCGATGAAGGTTGTCGATGCAATGAACAAATTAAAGAAGCCTGAAGAGCCGGCGATCGCTCTCGGTGCTTCCGAAGTCACCTCATTCAGTGACGGCGAATTCCAGCCATCTTTCAATGATAGCGTCAGAGGCGCCACGGTGTTTATCGTTCAGTCGACATTTCCTCCCACAGACAATCTCTTCGAGCTGCTTCTGACAATCGATGCGGCAAAAAGAGCCTCTGCGGATAGCGTCATTGCCGTGATACCTTACTTCGGTTGGGCACGCCAGGACAGAAAGGACAAACCAAGGGTCTCCATCGGCGCCAAACTCGTGGCGAATATGCTGCGCGCCGCCGGTGCTGACAGAGTGATGACGTGCGACTTGCACGCCGATCAGATTCAGGGATTCTTCGATGTTCCTGTCGATCACATCTACGCAAGCAAAGTCTTCATCCCTTACATCCAGTCTTTGAACATCGAGAACCTCGCTATCGCGGCTCCTGATATGGGTGGCGCGAAGAGGGCCAATGCTTATGCCAAGGAATTGGCCTGCCCTGTGATCATCTGCCACAAATCCAGAGAAAGAGCGAACGTGGTCGCTTCCATCACTGCGATAGGAGACGTGGTTGACAAGAATGTGATTATTGTCGACGATATGATCGACACTGCCGGCACTCTTACCAAGGCTGCTGAAGTGTTGATGGAAAAAGGCGCCAGAAGCGTGAGAGCTTGCGCTACACATCCCGTGTTCTCAGGCCCCGCATACGAGAGGATAGCGAACTCCAAGCTTTCGGAAGTGCTTGTGTCCGACACTATTCCGCTAACGAGCGATCCTAATACGGACATTAGCAAAATCCGCGTCGTGTCTCTTGCCGAAACTTTCGGCAACATTATCAGAAAAGTTTATAATTACGAACCGATAAGCACGGAATTCATCTTTTAACAACATTCGCGGCCACTATGCCGCAGCCTGATTTTATATGAAAATTGTCATTGCAGCCATTGTCCTGATAGGGATTTGCGTCTTCGGAATGTGTTTCAACATCATTTTCCGAAAAAACGGTCATTTTCCTCAGACCGACGTCAGCAGCAATGAGAATATGCGAAGACTCGGGATTCGTTGTATGAAAGAGGAAGAAGACGAAATGTTCGGAGACAAGTCCGGACAAACCAAAAATTCCCTTTGCGATGGGTCCTACAGCGATGCTTGCCTAAGCTGCGGGTTGTATAACACTGTAAATAAAAAGAAAAAATGAGTCTGGTAGCAATTATAGGCCGGCCTAATGTCGGCAAATCAACGCTTTTCAACCGCCTTGTGGGTATGAGAAAAGCAATCGTCGACGAGACCGCCGGCGTCACGAGGGACAGGCATTACGGCAAATGCGAATGGTGCGGTCACGAGTTCTCGGTGGTGGACACGGGAGGTTACACCTACAATTCGGATGACGTCTTCGAGGACGCTATCCGCAAACAGGTCAAGATAGCGATCGACGAGGCGGATCTCGTGCTGTTTATGGTCGAAGCTCCTACTGGAATCACGGACTACGATGCGGAGATTGCGGGTATTTTGAGAAAGAGCAAAAAGCCTATTGTTCTCGCTGTCAACAAGGTGGATTCCGGAGAGAAAATGTATGACGCTTTCCAGTTCTATTCTTTAGGGCTTGGTGAGGTGTTCAGCATCTCATCGGCCAACGGAGGCGGGACAGGAGAGCTTCTGGACGAGATCGTTAAGAAACTCCCTGAGGATGTGGGTCCGGATCCTAATGACCGGCCCGATCTTCCGCACATTGCCATCGTTGGGAAGCCGAATGTGGGAAAGTCTTCGCTTACAAACGCCCTTCTTGGTGAGGAACGCAACATCGTAACAGATGTGGCAGGCACGACAAGGGATTCCATATCAACCTATTACAACAAATTCGGACACGAGTTTATGCTTGTGGACACGGCAGGTATCAGAAAGAAGGCCAAGGTCCACGAGGATTTGGAGTTCTATTCCGTGATGCGCTCCATCAGAGCAATAGAGCACGCCGACGTGTGCGTTCTGATGATTGACGCCAAGACCGGAATGGAAGCTCAGGATATGAACATTTTCAATCTTATACTGAAGAATCGGAAAGCCTGTGTACTGGTTGTCAACAAGTGGGACACTTTCGAAAAGGACAGCAACACTATGAAGGAGTACACAGCTTCCCTGAGAAGCCGTTTGGCTCCTTTCGATGACATACCAATCATCTTCACATCCGTAATCCAGAAGCAGAGGGTGATGGACGTGTTGAATTCGGCGTCTGACGTTTACGCCAATTACGTGAACAAGATTCCGACTTCGCGCCTGAATGAGACAATGCTTCCTGAAATTGAGAATTATCCGCCTCCGGCACTCAAAGGCAAGTACGTGAAAATCAAATATATTACTCAGCTTCCTACGAAGTTTCCGGCTTTCGCGTTCTTCTGCAATCTTCCGCAGTACGTCAAGGATCCTTACAAGAGGTTCCTTGAGAACACTTTGAGGAAGAATTTTCCTCTGACAGGCTGCCCTGTTCAGGTTTTCCTGAGGAAGAAATAGATCTGAGAACGCCTCCTTGGAGGAGGTCTCAATACCTTAGAAGTCCAGAACAAGACCGACATTGATGGTGAAAGGATGATCGACCTCAGCCTTCAAGCCGTTGATTTCGTGGTATCTGTGAGTAAGCCTCCAGAATGCGTCCACACGGATGATTTTGAAAATATTGGATATGCCGGCGCCAAGTTCAACGTAAGGTTTGTTTAGATTTTGCATCCCCTCAGGGAAAAGCATCGGAGCGTTGGCCGCATATCTGGAACCGAGGATACCGTTGTTCTTGTTGGTGAGCGTCCCGTATGCAGCCCTCATTTCCACTGACTCACGCCATTTGAGTTTCTTCAAAAGAGGAATCTTTCCGAGGAAAAATCCTCTAAAATTGTGCTCCCAGAACAAGGTGACCCAAGTGTCGGACGCGAATTCATAATAGTCCATACAGGCGAAGGACGTGTTGTCGAAATAATAGGTGTCATTGCCTTCGTGCAGTTTCAAAAGAGGGTAAGGGACCACTCCGAAAATTTTGCCTGAAGTCAATCTAAACTCGGAGACTCCGAGCGGCGGGATCTGCAATCTGTACTGTGCTGAGACCTCAGATCTGAAATAGCCGTAATCATTGTGAGTTATCCCTTTAAGCGCTCCGAAGAGATTGACCGTGACTATCGGGTAGTCAGTCGCAAAGTGACTTTTCTCGAATGTGCCTCTCGCAACTACCTCTTGCCAAGAAAATCTCGCTTTGTAGTGGATCTGATTGAAGGACACGGACTTCTGAGACAAGGAGTTCGGCTTGAACATTGTCACCTGATCATTGGAGAAGATGGTCCTCGTCTCCAGCGAGATAGTGTTCTCAAACCCTTGGTACCACTCGTGCTCATAGGAAATTGTGAATTCGTTGGCCATACTTCTCTTTGCGCCTCCTTTTGAAAGCACTGAGGAGAGTATGTTGCTTTCTGTGAAAGCGCCCTCGCCTTTCCCAAGTTGCACGAAATCGTGTTTGCCTGATATTTCGAGCTTGCGCGTCCTGACGTTGTTGAACATAAATTCCACGGATCCTCCGCCTTTCATCTCTTTGTCTCGGGTTCCTATGGCAGTGAAGCCGGTCAATCGGATTTTCTTGGAAAAATCCGCAGTGGTTCTGGCTCCGAACTGGAACCTGGCTCCTTCTCTGCCGTTGAAACTGTAGACTCTGAAATAAGGGCCGAAACCAACGTATTTCGTGTTATAATAGCCATTGATTATCGTATTTATAACAGTGTAGATGTTGTTGTAGAGCGGAACGTTCTTGATGGAGTCAACCATAACGTAGATGTTCTGCTCTTTGACGCTCAACGGGTCAGGACGCACTGCCTGCCAATAGTCTTCTGAGGAGTTTTTTGCGATGACGTCATTGTCGAGAATCACGTCTGAATCCGCTTTCACAACCCGCTCGGGAAAGTCTTTGTCGAATGCGGGATTGGAATAATCGATCTGTCTGTTGCCGAGGAATGAAACCATCTTTGAGGAATCGCTCATCGCCAAGGAAAAGTCAACGTACAATTTGTCCTGCTTGTAGAACCACGTGGAGTCAGGCAAAATCTGATGAGTGACGTCTACGACAAAATCTCTTACCCAGTTGACATTCGTGCCTTTTTTAAGGCGGGCGTGCATCTCCCTGAGAGCAAAGTCTTTGGCATCTATGGTCATTTCACCGTCAAAGGTAGGAGAACTGACGTCTTTCTGAGGATGGAACCTTATCTTGTACGTCTTTCTGCCTCCGATTTTGAGACTGTCCACCAGATAGTAATTGTAATAGACCGTGCCGGTGTGGGAGAGCGGGGACGGAAGATGGACGCTGAATATGGAAATGAAGTTGTCGTAGAAATTCGTCTTGACGTGCATATTGCCGGTGAACTGTGCGACAATGGATTCATCGTTGATACCGGAGACCTGAGAGGCTTTGATGACTTCCCTTTTCAGAACAGGGTTATTCCTGTGGTAAAAACGGGAAGCAGTCTCGGAGATCATTACAGGAAGATATGGCTGTCCTGAGATGACGGATGTGTCCATATAGTCGAAGACGAAACCGAAGTTTCTCCTCAGCAGTTTGTTTCTGATCTGTTCGTCGGCATTGGTGAGATCCAGTTCCATCTTGCTGTAAGTGTCACATTCATAACGGTTTCGCTCTTCCGGATTGTTTCTGTACTCATTGTTCTGGATTTGCCTGAGAATCCATCTGACATAATGATCGTCGGGCTTTACCACGGCTGCGTTCAGCGCCTCCGTCTGGGATTTGAGTTTGAAATTGACTTCGTTGAAGTTGCCGTTGTTGATGGTGACGTCTTTTGATTCATACCCGAGAATGACGGCGGAAAGGATGGTGACGGAGTGGTCTCTGGTCTCCATTGTGTAAAAGCCGTCCAAGTCTGTGGTGACTCCTATAGTGGTGCCTTTGAAGAAGACGTTGGCAAATGGGATTCCCTCACCGGAGTCAGAATCAGTCACACGGCCTTTGACTTTAGTGGATTGGGCGCTCAGCGGCTGAGCGGTAATAAAAATCAGCAATGAGACCAAAAAGGCGAAAGCTAACTTTGCAATTCTTAGTATAATAGTCATTAAAATAATCTAACCAACAAGTGGCAAATTTAACTATTTTTTTTATTTTACAATATATTCCGCCCCTTCTGTCCATTTCTTAGGCTTCGGGTTCGACCCCTATTTTGACTTCCCATTTCTGATTTCCTGACCCCTTGATCCTCTGAGTCTTTGATCCTCTGATTCCCCCAATGGCCCCAGCTCCCACACACACACTTTAGCTAAGGCTTCAGCTTCGGCTCCGGCTCCCCGACCTATACACCCATAGCTACCACCCAAGCCGTGAAAGGACGATTCAGGAAAAAGAGCTGCTACCCTTTGACAGATAGTCTGCGGCGGCAGACCGCTGACGAATGTCAGCGCACGCCACTTGGGGCAGCCGGCTTTGCTGACGGGGGCAAGATATAGGTCTGACAAATCAGATGCCGCAATCCACGTCTGCCCTGCAGACGTTTTTCTGTCAAAGGGTCGGGACAAATTACGGGCGAAGTGCCGCTCAAAGCGCGGAAGGTCATGCAGATTATGAAACTTGAGGAACGGAGATAAGATAATCAAGAAAAGCATAAAATTTTCCGTGTCACGACACGGATATTTAGATGTGTCGCAACACATCTAAATATTAACGGTAACGCATCAAGAATGTACGGCCTAAAAAAGGATTGTCTGAACAAAAAGACGTCCTTAAATGATTTAGAAGAGCCATAAATTAGTTAATGCGAGTTTTATTTCGTATTATTGCACTGCGGTACAGAAGTGATTCTCTGCCGTAATTGTTAAGTTCGTTTTATATACTAAGCGGAGCCTTCGGGGAAAGGCTCCGCTTTTCTTATATACATAGTCAACCTGAAAGTATAGTACAAAGCCCACGAGATAATCAAAAAGTGGCTCAGATGATTATTTGTGCGCACAGAGGAAATGCATTATCTTAGCAGACACAAATCATTGACCGAATTTAGATGAAAATTGCCATTATTGGAGGTGGGGCGGCAGGTTTTTTCGCAGCCATAAACATAAAGAGAACCGTTCACGATGCGGAGATACGCATTTTCGAGGGCGGCACTAAAGTGCTTGCCAAATTAGCGGTGACAGGCGGGGGAAGATGCAATGTCACCAATTCGTTCAGGGATGCATCCAATCTTGAAAAAATCTACCCGAGAGGCGCCACTTTAATGAAACGTCTTTTCAACGTATTTGACAACAACGATGCGATGAGGTGGTTCGAGGACGACGGAATCAGATTGGTCACGCAAGAGGATCAATGTGTTTTCCCTATCTCTCAAGACGCTATGGAGATTGTGCGAGCTTTCATAAATGAGGCAAAAATGCTTGGTGTGAGGGTGTTGACAAATTGCAAAGTCACAGACATCGCCGAAGATGGTGAGGACGAATACGAAGTGAGTTACGAGAGAGGAAACGGCGCCGGAGGAAATGGGGTTGAGGCGAGCGGGAAAGAGATATTCGACATTGTGATAGTGACGACAGGGGGAAGTCCAAAGGAGTCCGGATTGAATTTCGTGAAAGGACTTGGGTTGGAAATCATTCAACCGGTTCCTTCGTTATTCTCTCTCAACATCCCTGATGTAAATTTACGAAGACTGACCGGATCTGTGATTGAAAACGCGGAAGTCTCGGTCTCAGGCACGAAGCTCAGAAGCCAAGGCCCTCTCCTGATCACTGACTGGGGAATGAGCGGCCCTGCCATTCTGAAACTGTCATCTCTCGGCGCAAGGTTGCTCAAAGAAAATGACTATAAGGTAAAATTGGCCGTAAATTGGACAGGAGGGATGAATTCAAGTGAGATAGCGGAACATTTAGGTCTGCTATTCAGCACCATTGCTGCAAAAAAACAAATATCCTCAGTTAGCGTTTTCGGAATCACTTCCAGACTTTGGTCTTACCTGCTTTACAGAGCAACCGTTCCCGATGGCACAAGGTGTCATGAAATAGGCAAAAAGGCTCTCAACAAACTATGCGAGACTCTCTCTAATGACATTTATTTGACAAGCGGGAATGGTAAATACAAAAAGGAGTTCGTGACTTGCGGCGGAGTAGCTCTTAGCAACGTCAATTACGCCACATTGGAATGCCGGAAGCACGGCAACCTTTATTTCGCCGGAGAAGTTCTGGATGTCGATGCGGTTACCGGGGGCTTCAACTTGCAGGCGGCCTGGACAATGGGATATGTCGTTGCCAAAAGCATCATAGAAAAAGGAAGCGGAGAGTGAGATAATATCAAAAATATGTATTATATTCGCAGCAATGAAAAAAGTCTTGCAAATACTCGTCTCAATAGTGCTTTGCTTCGCTCTTGGCGGTGCAATGGCTGTCGTTGACACGGGGGACGGCTCAGATGGAATAGCCATACTGAACACGACCGATTACTTGCAATGTACCTCGACAGTGAGCACAACCGCTGACGTACAAGAAGATGCTCAAGCTGCAGAAAACGGGCAGAAGTGTGTCATCAGCGACGAGCAGCAGTCTTTCGGGAAAGACTACACGGACTACAACTTGCCGTGCATAGCAACGGGACAAGGTCTTTTCTCGACTTCCACACAGTCTAACGGGACTTCAACAAGGACCGCGGGACACGGCTGTGACTCGGAGACAAATCTGAAAACCGGTTTCAGAACTTCATTCGCACTTGACCTTCTAAAAAGTCCTTCGGGACAATATGCGTTTCCAAATTACTTGTTAAGCATCCGCAATCTGCGGCTATAGCAGTTAAATGACTCTCTGAATCACGCGACCGCAATGCGGCCTCAAAGCGTCTTAGAATTACAGTTATTTAACACAAATGGAGCTGACAATAGCATAACAGCTCCAGATAGAAACGTCATTATTATTATGGAAATCACATTCAAAGGGACACACACCCCTAAAGACATCATCATATCAGTACTCGTCATTGCGGCAGGAGCCGGACTTTTCCTCATTGAAGGCTGGGGCCAAGGGCTCGGCGCTCTTCTTGTGGCAACAGGTCTTCTAATGCTGATCTTCTGGAAAGGAGCTTGGAAAAAAGACGGACAAGGAGTCGCTCTCGAAAAAGAATGCCTCGACCTCTCAAAGAAATGCGAGGCAAGCGTTCTGGACTATATCAACGGTAAAGCCGAAGACCTGAATGTGGCCCCTGGAACCGACGGCGGCTCGATCAGAGTGGAACTGCACTACAACAGCAAAGAGGAAATAGCTTACGCTATGGTCTATGACTTTGAGTCCTACTCCTACAGAGCAGTGACCGACACAATCGAAATCAAAGGCCAGAAAGCAAAGAAATTCCTCACGAAGTTGAAACTGGCCTAACGAGAGGCTATTTTCTCCAGACCATTTTGTCTACGACACCTGTAAAACTCTGAATGATTTTCACGACCTTCGTAGACACGTTCTCATCGGTATATGTCGGCACAGGGACACCTAAATCCCCATTCAGATTCATTCGCACCGCCGTTTCCACCGCTCCGAGCAAAGACCGCTCGTCAATGCCGGCAAGCACGAAACAGCCCTTGTCCATTGCTTCAGGACGCTCCGTGGAGGTCCTGATGCAAACGGCAGGGAAAGGATGGCCGACACTGGTGAAGAAAGAGCTCTCCTCAGGAAGGGTGCCACTATCCGAAACCACTGCGAATGCGTTCATCTGCAAGCAGTTGTAGTCGTGAAAGCCGAGAGGTTCGTGCTGAATCACCCTCGGGTCCAACTTGAAGCCTGAAGCCTCCAGCCTTTTACGGCTGCGAGGATGACAGGAATATAATATAGGCATATCATATTTTTCAGCCATCGCGTTGATAGCTCCGAACAAAGACAGAAAATTCTTTTCAGTGTCAATGTTCTCCTCCCGATGCGCTGAAAGCAGGATATATTTTCCTTTCTCCAGTCCGAGCCGAGAGAGAATGTCACTTGACTGAATATCCTTCAGATTGGCGTGAAGGACCTCAGCCATAGGAGATCCCGTGACAAAAGTCCTCTCTTTCGGGAGGCCACAATCGGCAAGATAGGCCCCGGCCTGCTCGGAATAAGCCATATTGACGTCTGAGATTATGTCCACAATGCGCCGATTCGTCTCCTCAGGCAGACATTCGTCCTTGCAACGATTGCCTGCCTCCATATGAAATATAGGTATATGCAGACGTTTGGCACCAATGACCGAAAGGCAGCTGTTAGTGTCCCCGAGCACAAGGATTGCGTCAGGCTTGACGCAGGCGAGCAGTTTGTAACTACAATTGATAATGTTGCCCATAGTCGCACCGAGATCATCTCCTACGGCGTTCATATACACATCCGGGGCCTCAAGTTTCAGATCCTTGAAGAAGACCCCGTTTAGATTGTAATCATAATTCTGCCCCGTGTGAGCGAGAAGGCAATCGAAGTACTCCCTGCACTTGTTGATGACAGCCGCAAGCCGAATAATTTCAGGCCGTGTGCCGACCACGATGAGAAGTTTCAATTTGCCATTGTTCTTGAATGACACTGAAGAATAATCCAATTTAATGTCCATATATTACTTGTTTTCAACAGGTTCCGCATAAGTGTCAGGCTGCGATGGGTCAAAAGCCTCATTAGCCCACATCATCGTGACAAGATTGTCGGAAGAGGAGAGATTGATGATGTCGTGAGTGTAGCCGGGCAGCATCTGAACCGCCTCAATCTTTTCTCCCGACACCTCAAACTCCATAATCTCCCCGGTACCTATTTTTCTTTCTCTTATTAGCCCGTGACCTGAAACCACAATGAACAACTCCCATTTTGAGTTGTGCCAGTGTTCCCCTTTCGTAATCCCCGGCTTGGACACGTTGACGCTAAACTGACCGCATCCGGAAGTCTTGAGCAATTCAGTGAAACTGCCTCTGGAATCAGAATTCATTTTTAGAGGGAACGCCACCTTGGACTTGGGCAAGTACGACAGGTATGTGGAATATAGTTTTTTGGCGAAAGACCCGCCTGGAATCTCAGGCATAACCAAAGAAGACGGCTGAGCCCTGAACTTCTCCAGCAAATCCACAATGTCGCCCAAAGTTTCCGCATACGAGACAGGTACGGCACAATAACGGCCATCGGCGCGAAAGACGGTCCTCACACCGTCAAACTCGCAATGATGCTCACCGCCCGCAAGAGCCGCAATCATCTCGTCCACTAAATCGTCAATGTACAACAGTTCCAGTTCCGTGGACCTGTCATTTACCTTGATAGGCAAGTCGCAAGCGACATTGTTGCAGAAAGTGGCCACGGCTGAGTTGTAATTAGGCCTGCACCATTTGCCGAACAGATTCGGAAAACGGTAGACAAGCACTTTGGCTCCGCTCTGACGCGCATAATCGAAGAACAACTCCTCGCCGGCAAGTTTGCTTTTGCCATACTCGCTTCCCGCGTATCGTCCCTGAAGAGTGGCCTGAATGCTGCTGGAGAGCATCACCGGACAGGCGTTGCGATGCCGGCCGAGCGTCTCAAGCAGCGCTGAAGCGAAGCCGAAATTGCCTTTCATAAAGTCAGCCTGATTCTCAGGCCTGTTCACGCCGGCAAGATTGAACACGAAATCCGCCTTAGAACAATAGTCCTCCAGCTGTTCCGAAGTAGAGTCCAAATCATACTCGAATATGTCCGAGACGGAAGCCCCGTGATAGTTTCTCGCTTTCCCGTCGCGGATGTTCCGGAGCTGGGCTACCAGATTTTTTCCTACGAAACCTTTCGCCCCTGTGACCAGCACTTTCATTATTCCGAACGTATTTCCGAAGCCCTTGCCTTAGGAGCAAGACCCAGATCCTCTTTGACAAAACGGAGTCTCAGCAGAAGCTCCTTCATCCCATTAACGTCAAGACGAGTAGTGTTGTGGCTGGTGTAATCCTCCGTTCTGGCAATCGCCTCCTCACCTTTGCTGAAGTACTTGTCGTAATTGAGATCTCTCGTGTCACAAGGAACACGGAAATAATCCCCCATATCAATGGCCCTTGACATCTCCTCGCGAGTCACCAATGTCTCGTAAAGCTTCTCGCCGTGACGCGTTCCGATGACCTTAACCTCAGTCTCCCCATATTTCGGATCCACCTTGGAATACAGTTCCTTCAAAGACTGAGCGAGAGTGCTTAAAGTAGCCGCGGGAGCCTTCTGAACGAACAAGTCCCCGTTATGAGCGTGCGTGAAGGCATACACCACCAGATCCACCGCACTGTCCAGAGTCATCATAAACCTCGTCATCTCAGGATCTGTGATTGTGATGGGCTTTCCCTCCTCCATCTGCTCTACCCAAAGAGGGATCACTGAGCCGCGGCTCGCCATCACGTTGCCGTAACGAGTGCAGCAGATGGTGGTCTTGGCATCATCGCCAAGCTCACGCCCTTTTGCGACAGCCACTTTCTCCATCATAGCCTTGGACATTCCCATAGCATTGATCGGATACGCAGCCTTGTCCGTCGAAAGCACCACCACCTTGCTCACATTGTGCTCAATCGCTGACTCAAGCACATTGGCAGTGCCGAACACATTGGTTCTGCACGCCTCAAGAGGGAAAAACTCGCAAGAAGGCACCTGTTTAAGAGCGGCAGCCGAAAAGACATAATCCACTCCTCTCATCGCAGTGTCCACGGAAGATTTGTCACGGACATTGCCTATGTAGAATTTCACCTTGTCCGTCTGTAACGCATGACGCATATCATCCTGTTTTTTCTCATCTCTTGAGAAAATTCTGATTTCTCTGATGTCCGAGTCCAGAAAACGTCTTAGCACTGCATGTCCGAAACTTCCCGTTCCGCCTGTGATTAACAGGACTTTGTCTTTAAATACTGACATATTCGTTGATTTATATTTCTCAAAATTACAATTCTTAGTCGTAAAATCCTATCAAAAGTCCTAAATTACCTGCCTTTGTACATCTGCTCGTAGTAATTAAGATAATCTCCCGAAGTGACATTGTCCATCCACGCCTGATTGTCAAGATACCAGCGGACCGTTTTCTCAATCCCCTCCTCGAACTGAAGAGAAGGTCTCCAGCCCAACTCCCGTTCAAGTTTGGAAGAATCGATGGCGTAGCGGAGATCGTGTCCCGGTCGGTCGGAAATGAAATGAACAAGCTTGAGGTCCTCCCCTTCCTTGCGCCCCAACTGCCTGTCAGTCACCTTGATGAGGAGCCTTATCAAATCTATGTTCTTCCACTCGTTGAATCCTCCGATGTTGTAAGTTTCCGCAGGTCTTCCCTTATGGAAAATCAGATCTATGGCCCGAGCGTGGTCCTCGACATAGAGCCAATCCCTGACATTCTCCCCCTTACCGTAGACCGGAAGCGGTTTTCTATGACGTATGTTGTTGACAAATAAAGGAATAAGTTTCTCAGGAAACTGATAGGCCCCATAATTGTTGGAGCAGTTGGTCACCAAAGTCGGCATCCCGTAAGTGTCGTGAAAAGCCCTCACGAAATGGTCGCTGCTCGCCTTGGAAGCGGAATAAGGGCTATGCGGATTGTACCTTGTCTCTTCCGTGAAAAGCTCGTCTCCGTAAGGCGCGGTTCCTTCAGGTCGGCTAAGCGGCAAAGCTCCATAAACCTCATCCGTGGATATGTGGTAGAACAGTTTCCCGTCATATTTCTCCGGAAGCGATTCCCAAAAAATATTGGCTGCCTGAAGCATAGAAAGCGTACCCATCACATTCGTGCGAGCGAACGTGAAAGGGTCCTTTATGCTTCGGTCAACGTGACTTTCCGCCGCGAGATTAATCACCCCGTCGACACCATAAGACTTGAACAATCCGCTGACGGTCTCGAAATCGCAAGTGTCAGCCTTTATGAAAAGATAGTTCGGTGCCTTCTCTATATCCCTGAGGTTTGCCAGATTGCCGGCGTAAGTCAACTTGTCAAGATTGATTATGCGGTACTGAGGGTACTTGGTCACCAACAGTCTCACGAGGTGAGAGCCTATGAAGCCAGCCCCTCCGGTTACCAATAAAGTGCGTTTAAAGTCCATAATTCAATGATTCATTATAATCAAAAATCGTCCCGAGTTCCCCAAGTTTTGGGTGATTTCTATCTTTGGGGGAAAGCTGGATTTTGTCTGAGGGAACCTTCCAGTCTATTCCAAGAGAAGGATCATCCCAAGCGAGCGCCCCTTCGCTCTCGGGAGCATAGAAATTGTCGCATTTGTACTGAAACAAAGCCGTTTCGCTCAAGACCACAAAACCATGGGCGAAACCTCTCGGCAAGAACAATTGCCTGTGATTGTCCCCGCTCAACTCCACTGATACGTGTTTTCCGAAAGTTGGCGATCCCTTTCGTATGTCCACTGCCACATCCATAACCGTCCCTTCGATGACTCTCACGAGTTTGCTTTGCGTAAAAGGCGGCTTCTGGAAATGCAGTCCTCGCAAGACACCGTAGGAAGAACGGCTCTCGTTGTCCTGAACAAACCTTATTGGACGTACCATCGCATCGAAATCTCTCTGCGAGAAGGACTCGAAAAAATAGCCCCGCTCATCCTGGAACAATCTCGGCTCCAGAATGACGACTCCGTCAAGCTCAGTTTT
>Ga0172378_10001201_pt1 | contig 23797 bp, 31 predicted proteins | sample GrowelOW332metaG_FD_119755 | JGI IMG/M metagenome (GOLD analysis project Ga0172378, IMG submission 119755) | Groundwater microbial communities from an aquifer near a municipal landfill in Southern Ontario, Canada - Pumphouse #3_1 metaG | ecosystem: Environmental > Aquatic > Deep subsurface >... | reverse complement strand
GCCTTGATGCTTTTGATGTCGATCCACTTGATTTCGAACTTCTGATTTTTCATGTTATTTTCCTAGCCAGGGAGCTGGCTCTGTTTCCGGCATGACTAAGGGCTGCTCGCCCGGAGTGCCGGCGCTCCAGAGGCGAGGATTCATATATGGATTAGGGGCCGCGGACATGTCATAATTCTGCGCAAGGATGCAGTCAAGCTCATGCCACCACGCGCGCATCTGCAGCTTGTCGTGGATATCCGCCCGGAAGGTGAATTCCTCCCAGTCCATCCTCCGTCCGAGTTTCAGAGCGAGCAGCTCGCGGGCAAGGGCGATATTACGGCGTTTATCCCCGGACATGCATTATTTCCTGTGCGTTTCCATGAGGAAAAAGGCCTGCGCCCGCGCCGCGTTTTGCAGGGCCAGCGCAAGGTGGACGCGCACTTTCGCGCTGTTAGTGGCTCCAATCGCGGCGCGGATGGCATAGATGGCGTCTGCTTGCCAGTCGCCCGCGGCCTCAAAGGAATCGAGTGAACTAGTGATCATCGCTTTTTGAGATGCCTCTGCGCTCATTTCCCGGCCCTCTGCGCCCATTTCCCGGTAAGCGCGCGGGTGATATAGTCCTGCGCCTTGAGCGCGTCCGCGGACCAGTCGCCTTTCTTCCCTGCCCGGAGAAGATACTTGAGCGCCATCGTGAGATGCATCCGCTTCACCGCGGGGATGCTCCCGCGCTGGGCGAAATTCTCCAGGACATCGATGGCCTCGAACTTGCCGCCGAACTGATAGTGTGCCGGGATGGCCGGCGTGGTTTTCTTTTCTGACATTTTTTTTACCTGTTGATGTTGATGTGATTTTTGCGGTTTCTTTTTTGGAGGCGGGCAAAGGAGCGCGCCGCCTCGAAAAGCAGGAACGCCGACATGCACGCCATGGCTATGTAATGCACGGTCATGCCTCTTCCTCTACAACGTGCAGTGGCATCACGAGCAGCTTGTATTCGTGGAGCTGCTTGATGATGGCGACGTCTTTCCCGCCGAAGCGGAAACCGTGGAATCCCTCTTCCAGGAATGAGAGTTCCTTGTACACTTTTTTGATTGTCTTGATGACCGCAAAGGAGAAGACCGGATAAACTTTTTCTGTGCCGTATTCCGGGATGGCCGCGTGGATGTTGGGAAATTCGCAGGCTCCGGCGAAATCGACGCATTCCTTGTCGACTGCGGCGGCGATTTTAGGCGGACGGATGATGTACGGATCAGTCGCGGATCCGTCCGGAGAATGGATGCGCCAGAAAGCCTTGGCTTCTTCGGAAATCCTCAACAGGGCCGAATCGAAGCGGGTCAGGTCATCCAGGAAAAGGATGACTTTGCCGTTTGTCGCGGCGATGTCTCGCTCTACGGGATTGACGAAAATCCCGGTGAGGCCGAACCGATTTTCTGCGGGCTCGGCCGCGCAAGTCATGAATGCATTGAAAAGTGACATTACGCTTCTCCGTGCTGCCTTGCGAGTGCTTCCGCCTGTTCAATGGCGATGTCGCTCTGGCGGTAAGTCTTGCCGTCGATGGTGACGGTCTTGTTGATATGGTCGTATGTGATGTTCATTTTGTGTCCTCTTTGGTTTGGATGTAAATCAGGTGGTTTCTTTTTTGGAGGCGAGATTAGCGTCACGCTGACGGACGAAGCCGGCGAGCATCTTCTTCCAGGCGTGCACGGGGCATCCGTCCCGGTCAGTCCATCCGCGTTCCGTCGTCATGTCGTACCACTCGCGCGCAAGGATGTCGTCAAGCCCTTTGGAACGGGCGTAGGCATACATTTCGTCAACGGTGGGAATCGCGGGCGCGCCCGCAGAAGATGCCATTCCGCCCGCGGGAGCGAGATGGTTCCCGGGGATGGCCCCTTCTTTTCTAATGGTCTCGTCCCTCTTGTTGTTTCGCCAAGTCTTGATATTGCTAGCGCGTTTAGCCTTGAAGTCATCGACGTCTTCGAGCAGGCTAATGGCAAACGCATCGCAAGCGTCTTCGCATCTTGATAGGGACAGAGAAAATACGCGGATCCACGAGGCAAGTCCAGTATCGTTTCCGTCAAAGTCGCGTACACGGTCGCGAAACTCGGCAACTGGTAGCATCACTGTTGCAACAGGTTTTCTTTTCATAGCAGCTTGGAGCCTTCCACGACACGCTTATATTCATTTTTGATCGCAAGAGATATCGCCGCGCCTTGTTTAACAGACACGCCCAGTTGCTGAGAATAGGCTTGCATAAGAGGGATAATTAGAGGCTCGGCGTCTTTAAGTATTGGCTTTGTTATAAAATTTTTGTTCATATTACTCTCGCAAATTATTTGCGATAAATCGTTTCTTTGGTACGAATATAAGCAATGTATTTGCGAGTGTCAAGACTATTTCGCAAATATTTTGCGATTTTTTACGCATTATCAAACAACAGAGTTATTTTTTAATGATATTTTGACGTATCCAGAGGTGCTTAATATGGACTTTGATGGATTCCTAGAACGAACAAACAAAAGTAAGGCAGACTTGCTGCGAGAAATAGGACTAGATCCAAAGTCAAGCCTGCTCTCTGCATATATAGCAGGGCGATCAATGCCGTCGTATGATATGTGCATAAAACTACTACAGTGCGGGATGACGATAGAGGAACTTTTTGGAAAAAATATATGGGAAATCGTAAAAGGAAATGAATTAGATGCAAGCAGAATACAAAACGTAACGGATGAATATTGTGTGGAATTTGTTAAAAGAGGCTTGAAGCTATTGGCAAAATGAGGAATGTAATGGCTACATAGGAATGTAATGGCTACATAGGAATGTAATGGCTACATAGGAATGTAATGGCTACAGTGCGATGTAATGGCTACAGTGCGATGTAATGATTACATAGGTGATGAAACAAATGTAGCACGACATACATACACTCAAACACTCAAGCACTCAAACACTCAAACACTCAAACACTCATACATTTTAAAGAGTAATATTTATATAACCCTCTACTCTAACTCAGTGGCATAATAAAGCCAAAAAAGATGATGTTTTGTGAATGGTTATACTGCGCGTTCGCTTTTTTTGGTTTAAATTTTATGCATATTGACTGTTATTTATAAGGAGATTACAATGGATTTTAAGGAACAAATTGCACATCTTTCTGATAAGGTCCTTGCGCTTAAGGATTCAATCCAAACGGAAGAAGCCACGAAAACGGCGTTTATCATGCCGTTCTTGCAGATGCTCGGTTTTGACATTTTCAATCCAACAGAAGTCATCCCGGAATTCACCTGCGACGTAGGAATAAAGAAAAAGGAAAAGATAGACTACGCCATCCAGATTAACGGCATTCCCACAATCCTTATTGAATGCAAGCACTGGAAACAGAACCTTGATCTTCATAGCGGTCAGCTTTTCCGGTATTTCGGGGTGTCAAAAGCTAAACTTGGAATATTGACAAATGGGATTGAATACAAATTTTATTCCGATCTTGAGCAGCCTAACCGCATGGACGATTTCCCGTTTCTGGCTTTGAATCTTGAGAAACTAGATCAAAGCGCTGTGGCGTCAGTGATGCAGTTTCAGAAGTCGTGCTTCGACATCGAAAAAATCATCAGCGCGGCTAAGGAACTGAAAAATTGTTCCGAAATAAAATCCGTCATCAAGAAAGAATTCACAGATCCTAGTCCGGAACTTGTCAAGGTTATCGCAAGGCAGGCGTACAATGGAATTATGAATGCCGCGGCGACGGAGCATTATACCGAAGTCATCCGGCAGTCTTTCGCGTCCGTCATAAACGACATCATTTCCGAAAGATTGCAGTCGGTAATGAACGGCTCGCAATCGATAGCACAAAAGGAAGAATCGAAAGACACGGCATCGATTCCGTCAGCTGATACTGGAGTACGGGAACAGCCGGATACTGCGGCTTCGGAAAATGAAAAAGATCGCATAGTGACCACCGAAGAGGAATTGGAAGGATACTACATTGTTAAATCCATCCTTCGGGAAAGTATCGAAGCTAGTCGAATTACTTACCGTGACACGATTTCATATTTCACGGTGCTTTTGGATGATAATAATCGCAAACTCATCTGCCGACTTTATTTGAATTCACCGACGAATAAACGATTGGTCTTTCTCGATGACCAGCGCAAGGATGTCGTAAATAAAATTTCAAGCATTGATGATATTTATAAATTCAAAACAGATGTCATTGCGGCAATGAACCGTGTCTTGAATCTATCTTCGGCAGTTCAAACCGCCGGAGAGATGGATGCGGCTGAAATTAAGGAAGAATAAATATTTAAGGATCCTGACAAGGTAGATATACAAGAGATTCAGCCCGCTAAACAAGCCAGGGAATAGCTGCATTTATGTTTTTTGAGATCATGTCCTTTCCGGAATAGATGTTGGAAATACGGATGATTCTGCGCAATGGAGCTGTCTTCTCATTGATGGATGCCAGTTGACGTTTTTTGAAAAATTGATGACTGATGGAATGTCTGTTTTCGGCGGCGTCCGTCAGGTACTTCCGGATGGCCTTTTCGAGGTCACAGCCATAGGTCTGCATGCCGTGACGGTGCTCCCGGTGGTTGATATGCGCGGAAGACTTGACGGAATAACCGTCCGTGACAAATTCAGCGGCAAGCTGGTTTTTGCCGCCTTCACCGACCGCGGCGTTCACCGCGTTCTGAGCTTGCTGTCTTTAGATTTGTGAAGAGATACTTTGTCTGATGACAATGTGTTTCTCTTTGACTGGCCGTGTTCAACATTTTGAACAGCAAAATGCTTGTATGAACTGTGCAGACTTACGGAAGTCGTAGTGTAGGAATCTATATTTGGTACATGATGGAAGAAAAAGAAGACGTCCTGGAAATACACATCCGTAACTCGGCTCCGGTAGAGCTGGAGGACCTTGCGCTTTCGATGAACGCGATCGCTAAAGAATTCTCTGGATTCTGCCAGAAAAGAAACAAGAACGAATCGGTAAAGCTCTATCTCAACGAGGTCAGGAAAGGTAGCATCGTCATGGACCTCATCGCCGTATTGCCGGTGATGATCCCCACCGTCGTCAACTTCAACTCCGTGTGCGAATTCGCGGGATACATGAAAGCCATGTTCCTGCTACTCACGAAGACCACTAACGAAAAGCCGGATGGCATGGACGCTGAATCCCTTAAGAATTTTAGGGACATCACTGCTCCCGTAATGAAGGATTCTAAATCGTCGATGAGCATATCAATAGTCAACAGTCCAAACGCGAACGTGTTCGTAGACGGTAATAGTGCTCAGATGCGTCTCGCGTCGAACACGGCGAAGGCGATGGAGGACATGATGAACATGCCCGCTGAAGACTTCATTCAGAAAGCCGTCCTGTTCATCACACAACTCAGGGACGGAGAACGAAGCGTAGGAGACAGAGGCGTGATTCAGTCGGTGTGCAATGCGCCGAAGAAGATTATATCCATGGACGACAAGTTCAAGGAGTCGATATTAGGCTCTCCAGACAACGCGTTCAACTTCGGATACATCGTAGACGTGGTGGTGGTGAAGAACGGAGACTCCGTGGTCGCCTACAGGGTGACGAAGTTTTACGAAAGGTTTGTCCCGTGAGTCGCGCCTGATTTTGGGATTTATCCCATCGTGTTTCATTGCTTGTATTTGAATTTAAATTTAAATACGAGGGCGGACCGGAAGGCGCGGTCTTGTCCGTTGTCAATAGACAATCCGTGAAGGAAAACAAATGTAAATTGGAACCATATTATGGAAAACGAGAAAAAAAATTCTGTGACGGAAAATGTCAGCGAAAATGAAGCTGCTTTAAATTACGCGTTTGACTGTGGCTTCCAGAATGGATACGGATCCGGCAAGGTGGACGGCAAAAAAGAAGGCTTCTCGGAGGGCTTTGATTCCGCGGTGAAGGCTGTATTTCATGACCTGTATTCCTTTAACAGCACGGTCATGGGGGCGGAAGAGTTCATCAAGAGGTTCAACGAAAAATTCAAGGGTTTCTCCATCTTGCAGGCGCGTATAGGAGTGAATCCGGCGACCATGACTCCGACTGCGTTCTTCGTGACGAACCTGCCGGACGAGCGCGAGGACGAGCTCATCGAGATTAAACGCTCCGTGGAACGTGACATCCGCGATAGGAGCGACGCCAGACCCATCTGCGTATGGAGCGTCCAGAATGATGGCATCTGTGAGGATTCCATCAAGGACGATTTCCCTATGGCGAGAAGGGCCCTCTGATGCCGGATTACAACGCCCATCTTGCGCAGGCGGATTCCAACATCAGCTTCGTCAATAGCCTTAAATCTTTGATTGACGAAAAGGGGTGCTTAAGATTCCCGGACTGGTTGGTCACGGCGTGCTTCTATTCCGCCGTCCATATTGTGGAAGCCCATATTTTTAAGATGAATCCCGTATACTACAGAGACAAAGGGCATTCGGTTGAATGTAAAAACGTGAATCATTCCGAAGATGTGAGAAATTACATAAATCGCGAATTGGTTCCCCATTCTCCGCATTATTTAAGAAAAGGCATCGTGACCACTAGGGAGAATGGATATTCCGATGCATTTGTGGATGCTTACGGGACTTTGGAGGAAGATTCGCATACGTCTAGATATGAATGCTATTCCAAATGCAGCAAACTTGTGAAGCGCTCCCTAAATAACTTGAACCAGATTTCTTCTGAATTCAATTCAAAGTGTGGCGAAAATTTACCTAGTGTATGATGCGCTAGGTATGAACGTCTTTTTTATTTTATTCAAAAGCTAGAATCCGCCCGGTGCGGATCTGGGATTAAGTTCAAGAAGTGCCACGGGAAAGATCTTTGAACGGATTGCCGCCGCATTTGAGTTTACTTCATTTTTAATTCAAAAATTTTAATCTCTGTTTAAAACATAAACCGGCATTCCTTTGCTTCTAAAGGGGCTGGAATCGGTTTAAATGGGACTATACGGACTACAACATTTAAACCGAAACAAAGCCTCCAAACGCTTTGTTTAAACATTGTGAATAAGTTTTTTAAAGATGGTTTTAAACCACTTTAACTTAGGTCAAAAAAGAATTCGGAACGTTGATTTCTCGGCTTCTATGTGCCTTTTTTGTTGAAAAAACAGCACTTTTTCAGGGTAGGCATGGGGGCGGGTACCCCCTCTAGGATTCAAGGTACTGTGAACTTATCCGGGGCTGGAGGGGTGGCGCGCGTGTTCAAAAAACCTCATTTTTTAAAAAGACGTGAGTTAAACCAAGTAATGACATTTTTTGTCAATGGTTAAATTTTAAAGTTAAATTGTTAATATGCTGTACGACCGGATGCATCACGATTTTAAGGATGAGGATTTGATCAGCGGATCAAAGCTCGCAGAAATTCTAGGCGTTTCCCCCGCGGCGATCTCCAAAGCGAGATTTGCCGGCCGTCTGGATACTTGGCTGAATTCCAAGGGCCGGGAATGTTATCATAAGGTGATAAGTCCCAAGCAGTTCCTGTCATCCAGGAATCTATCCAAGGTGACCGGGCCTACTCGATCGCAGAAGGCTTCAGGAATTGACGGGTTCGGGGCGCAACTGGAATCTAATTCACTGAATTTCGATCCTGACAAGGTTCGCGCATCGGAACAAGAGAGTTTCGATTATGCCGATGCGCGTGCGGAACGCGAGACTCATCAGGCCCGACTGATGAAGCTCAAGGCCGACGAAGCAGAAGGAAAGCTGGTGAATAAGGATGAAGCCGGACAAAAGGTGTATGCCCTGGCGTCATCCGTGAAGGACAGGATGATGGCGATCCATCTCAAGATTGCGCCCATCGTGGTATCCAATCTCGAGCAGTCGATGATCGCGTCCGGAATGAAAGTTGAAGATGCCCGCCGAATTTTATCGGCTGGAAAACTAGATGCAATTGTGGGCGAAACGATCCGAAAGCATGTGATTGAAGCGATGCACGATATTTTGGAGAAAACGGCAAAAACGATTCTGGAATGATGGGCGAAACAGAAATACAGATAGGAGACGAAAGATCGACGCTCGAAAAGAACGCCGATTATGTCGCTTCGTGTCTTATATCCGGACTGATGCCTCCGCCTGACATCGCGATCAGCGAATGGGCGGAACGCTATAGGATGCTGCCGAAGACGAGCACTGCGGAACACGGAAAGTGGCGTAATGAACGCACACCTTATCTGGTCGAGATCATGAATGAAATGAGCCCGCAGAGTCTTGCCTCGGATGTCGCTTTCATGAAGGCCGCCCAGGTGGGCGGCACGGAACTGCTCATCAATTCGGCGTTTTATTACATCGTTCACGATCCATCTCCCATCGGCCTTTTCATGCCGTCGGAAACGGTGGCGAAACGGTTCATGTCGCAACGATTCAAGGCGAGCGCGCGCGATATGAATCTCGAAAAATTGTTCATTGCAGAAACCGAGTACATCAAGGAATTCCCCGGTGGTACGCTTCTCGCGGGCTGGAGTTCTTCGGAATCGAACCTCCGTTCGATGCCGTTGCGGATAATTTTAAACGACGAAGTGTCCAGCTGGGTTAAGGACTGCGAAGGCTTTGGAGATCCTTGCGACCTGGTCTCCGAACGCACGAATACCTTTGCCCGGAAAAAGCGTCTTTGGATAAGCACGCCGGGCCTAAATGAAAATTGCCGCATCACAGTGAAATATGAAGCCGGCGATAAACGCAAGTATTTCGTCCCGTGCCCCTTTTGCGGCGAAATGCAGACGCTGGAATGGGATAATGTGATATGGGACAAGGACGCGGAGGGCAATCATCTCACGAATACCGTGCGGATGCGCTGCCCTCATTGCCATAAGGATTTCGGGGAGTTTCATAAGACGGATATGCTTGCCAAAGGAGAATGGCGTGCCACGAATCCTCACGGGAGCTATCCTAGTTTCCATCTGAATGCGCTCTATAGCCCTCTCGGATGGTTCAGCTGGAAAGATGCCGCGGATAGGCTCGTGGAGGCTCATAAGAGCAAAGACTCTGAGAAGATGAAGGCTTTCGTGAATAACGTCCTGGCGGAGCCTTATGTCCAAAAGACAACGATATCTATAGATTCTTCATCGTTGAAGATCCGACGGGAAGACTATGGCGCGGAAGTGCCAGATGGTGTTCTGGCCCTGACGGCCGGAATTGATACGCAGGATAATCGTCTGGAAATCGAAGTTGTCGGCTGGGGTAAGAATTTCGAAAGCTGGGGAATCCTGAAACGCATAATCGTGGGCGATCCGTCCCAGAATTATGTTTGGCAGACTTTGGATGCCATACTTTCGCAGCCGTACCATAAGGCCAACGGAGAGATGCTGTACATTGCTGCGGCGCTGCAGGACGCAATGGGTCATAAGACAGATGAGGTGTACAGCTTCACAGGCCCGCGGGAAAGCCGCAGAATTTTCGCGTGCAAGGGAAAGTCGCCGACAGGCATTCCGATCACCAGTCTGCCGCGAAAAACAGAACGGGGATCACGCTTTTCGGCATCGCTCGTTACCGTTGGCGTTGATACGGTCAAGGATCAGCTTTTCTCCTGGATGAAAGTCGAGACTCCGGGGGAAGTCGGTTATATGCATTTCCCGGATATTGATGGATACGACGATGAGCATTTCGCGCAGCTTTGCTCGGAAAAGCTAGTGAAGGAAGTGCGCAACGGAAATGTGACATACAAGTATGTCAAAACACGCGAGAGAAATGAAGCTTTGGACCTGAGGGTCTACGCGCGTGCCGCGCTGCATCTGTTGCGCGTTGACCTCAACAAGATGGCTGACGCCGGTGTCAGCTACACGCATAATCCTATGGACGCGGTAGCGTTGCGGCCGCGCCGGATCATTTCGCAGGGGGTACGGCTATGAGCGATGATGTCGTTCTGAGCATTGACAGCAATGTCAATCAGTTTTTGAAAAAGATAAAGGAGATTCATGATTCGCAGATTCCTTTTGCGATGAAAGAGGCCGTCAATGCGACGGCATTCATTTGCAGGGATGTTCTGATGATGGATTATTCTCGGGTTTTCAACGAACGGAATCCGAACTTGAAAAAGCTGATCCGCATTGAAAAGGCGGATAAAAAATTGACGATGGCCCGCATTTACTTTGATAAGATGTGGATGGCGAATAATGTGTACGGCGGGGAGAAGGACGCTAAACCCGGCCGGGACATTCCCATCCCGCAGGAAGTCGTTTATGATCAGGGAATGAAAGGCGACGGAAAAATTTTACGGAAGTACTATGTCACCGCCCAGCTTGCCGCCGCGGATAAGGCGGACAATAGGAAGAAGCGGCTCCGTCACACCGCCCATGGAGACAAGATGTATACCGAATACAAACGGCAGATCCGCGAATCCAATAATCAGTATCAGAGTTTCTTGCTCACAAGCAAAGAGCATCCTGGCGCCATATATCTAGCCCGGCACGTCGTCGGAAATAAAGATGATCTGGAATGGCTGTATGCGATGTATCCCAAAGTCAAAATGGACAAGAAATGGGACTGGGACAAGGTCGTGCCGATCACGTTCGATTTCCACATCGAGCAGGAATTTCTAAAGGCCTATGATTCGGCATTGAAATCGGAAAAAAAATAAGCTCATTTCTTGGCGTATCGCTCGGGATGGTGGCCTTTGTCGTAAATCATAAAGACGATGGCGAGAAAGACTAGCCAGGAAAGCGCGATGCCTATGGGCAGGAACGCACAGAGATCGCTCACGTATGTGGAATCTAGGGCGGAGCCGTTGTTGCCTATCGGATGCAAGAACCAGTCGCCGGTCCATGTCGCTAGAAAATGCCAGATGAATGCATAAAGCGACCAGAATATGCAGCTCGAAATGATGAGTATGCAGGAAAGATTAAAGATATCGTGTCCTTTATTCTGGGTCATAGCCATAATATACACATTTTATAGAGCAGTCAAGCGCTGATTTTAATGCCGTTTTCACGCGGAAAATGAGAATTATTTGAATGCCTTGACAAAATTTGTCATTTCGTGCGCTTCATCTTCCGGTTTTATGTTATATTTTAAATGACAAAAAATGTCATTAAATCATCATCATGGCTCATTATTCTAAAACGTTCTGTCAGTCGCAAGTCGATAAGTATGTCGCCGCGGAGGAAAAAATCCTTGCCGGGCAGTCTTACAGTATCGGCGGCCGGTCTCTTTCCAGGCCTGATCTTTCCGAGGTGCGCAAAGCCATCGATTACTGGAGTGACAAACTTGCGGACGCCTCCGTGACGGAAACTACGGGGAATAAAGGCCCATTTATGAGGAGGAGTGTCCCTCATGGCTAAAACGCGTGGCGTCGGCGCCGGCCTTGCCTGGAAAGGCGCGTCTTACGTCCTTGAGGCGTTAAAGGCCTGGCAGACATCGCGAGGATCCGCGGACAGAGATCTGCTGTATGACCGTCAGACTCTTCTGGAGCGTTCGCGGGCCTTGATGCAGAACTCGCCCTTCGCCGGGGCGGCGGTTAATGCGATGGAGGCCAATGTCGTTGGCACCGGACTCCGTGCGCGTCCGGCGCTCAACTGTGAAATACTCGGAATATCGAAGGATGAGGCGAGCAAATGGGAACGTAAGACGCGCTTCCTTTTTGAGATGTGGGCGGGCTCCAAATTCTGCGATGCCGAAGGCAAGAACACGTTTTACCAGCTACAGGATCTCGCTCTCAAGACGCAGCTCATCAGCGGCGATTGCTTCGGACTGACGACATATCAGACATCTCCGGCCAGTCCTTTTTTCACATCCATCAAGCTGCTCGAGGGTGACCGGTGCCAGAATCCTCCGGGATTGATGGAATCCGATAAAATTGCTGGCGGAATCGAGGTTGATTCCCTGGGAAGGCCCATCGCGTATCATTTCACCAAAAGACCGATATTCTCCGTGGATCATTATACGGATATCGTGGATACCGTGCGTGTCCCCGCTTATGGTAACAGGACGGGTAGGCCGCAGGTGATCCATGTCTTCATCAGCGACCGTCCCGATCAGCGCCGCGGAATCCCCTGGCTCGCACCTGTGATTTTGACGCTCAAGCAAGAAGAGCGCTATCAGGATGCGGAACTGATGGCGGCAGTTGTTTCGGGAATGTTCACGGTGTTTGTGACAACGGCGGATAGCGCGTCCGATCCTTTCCTAGGCAATGTTCCGGACGGCCAGCGCACCGAAAAGAAAACAGCAGATGCGGCAAGCGAGCTGACCAATGGCGGCATCGTCGAACTATCTCAAGGCGAAGATGTCAAGTTCGCCGACCCCGGAAGACCTAACACAGCGTATGAGCCGTTCGTCAATGCGATTTTCACCGAGGCCGCGGCGAGGCTTGGAATCGGCAAAGGAATCATCCTCAAAAAATTTGACAGTTCGTATAGCGCGTCGCGTGCGGAGTTCATGGAAAGCTATAAGACGTTTAAGCGCTCCCGTGCGAATCTCGCATCGGACTTTTGTCAGCCTATCTATGAAGCCTGGCTCGCAGAAGCCGTGATGACGCACAAGATAGACGCTCCGGATTTCTTTCAGGACCCGATGAAGAGAGCGCTGTATTCGCGGTGCAGGTGGGTGGGCGAGGCGCCGGGAATGCTTGATCCGCTGCGCGAGACTCAGGCGATCAAGATGCAGGTCGACGAACAGTACAAGGACCGCTCCACGGCGACGGTCGAAGTCACCGGCGGCGATTACTTCGACATCGTCGAGAACCTTGCCGAGGAACAGAAGAAACGCGATGCGTCAGGCATCCCCGCCCCCGGCCTTGTCAATAAGACGGAAAGCTTTTCTGTCGCAACAAATGACACCAGTGAAAGTGCGTTATGACAAAAAATGTCATTATTCTGTTCCGGGCCTTGTTTTTTTTATTTATATTTTTAATGACAAAAAATGTCAGTAACTATGAGTAAGAAAGAAAAAGAATCATCCGGAAGAAAGCAGATCGTATCGGGAATGCGCTTCGCGGCGCGCGCTGAAACCGTGCGCCGCCTCGCAATTGACGATGCGTTCGGAGAACCACAGAAGCCCGTTGGCGAACGTAAGGTTGAAATCGTTGATGGCATCGCTGTGCTCAAAATCGACGGCGTCCTTTCTTATCGTGACGAAACGGCCGGATATTTCGGATGGCTCGGTTATGACACTTACGAACAGATCGGCAAAAATTTTGACGCGCTGGTGAATGATCCTGCCGTCCTGGGCATCATCCTTGATTTCAATAGTCCCGGCGGAGAAGTGTCCGGATGTTCCGACTTGTCTGATAAGATTTTTAGTGCCCGAGGAAAGAAACCTTGCGGAATTGTCGCGCGCACAGGTGGATTCATGTGCTCCGCGGCCTATTGGCTCGGCAGTTCCTGCGAAAAAATCTTTCTTTCTAAGAGCGCGACGGTCGGCTGTATCGGCACGATTGCGATGTTCGATGGCGATTCTGACGAAACGGTTGTCGTGAGCGATCTGTCGCCAAACAAGGATCCCGATCCTAAAACGGCGAAGGGCGAGGAACTGCTTAAGGCGGAGCTTAACGCCTTGGCCGCCGTATTCATTGACGCCGTGGCTCGCAACCGTGGAATTGACCGTGAAAAGGTTGTGACTGACTTTGGCGGCGGAGCGTCGTTCATTGGGATGGACGCGGTCAACGCAGGTCTTGCAGATTCGGTGGCGTCTTTTGAAGACGTCGTTTTGGCAATGAAACAAACAAACAAGGAGATCCCAATGGATCCGAAGAAAAAAGAGCCGGCTGTTCCGGCACAGACTCCCGCTACGCCGACCCCGGCTGCGGACGATATGGTTCAGAAGGCTGTCGCGGAAGAACGCGGCCGCGTGGCCGCACTCCAGGCGGCGTTCTCCGGAACTCCGTGTGAAGGCGATCTGAATCAGTTCATCAGCGAAGGCAAATCAGTCTCCGAAGCGAATGCCTATCTGGTCGAAAAACTCAAGGAATGCGCAGCAAAGACAGCTCCCGCTTCCGCGGCTTCCGCGGATCCGAAACCGGAAGATGCGGCGAAGGAGGCGGCGCCTGCAGGTCAGGTCGCGCCGTCCGGCGATCCGGCGGCTACGCCCACCGACAAGGAGCGTCTGGCGCTGTACGCCAAACGCGCTGCCGCCCGCCGTTACAAGATTCAGGCTTAAGGAGAAAAGACAATGATCATCAGCACTACCAAGTATGACAATATTCTCGCCGGTACGTTCCCGATCGTCAAAGAATCGGTGACTATCGGTAAATCCCAGACTCTTGAAGCCGGGGCTTTGCTCGGAAAGAAAACGGCGGCTGCGAGTGCCGTCGCGCGCAAGACTTCCGTCACGTTCTCCGGAACGTCCGCTTCCGGATCGGCTGCTGCGACGCTTGATGTCGATGGCAAGGATTATCCCTTTGCGACGACTTCCGGCGATACCGCTGCCGCCGTCGCGTCTGGAATCGCGGCGCTTGTGAATGCGGACGCCGATGCGGTTGTTTCCGCTGCCGCGGCAGACGGAAAGCTCACTCTTACATTCAAGGCCGCCGGTTATGCGGCAAATGCCGTTCAGGTTTCGGTGGCGGTCACGGATTCTGCAATTACCGCGGGTGCCGTTTCCGATGATGTCGTTGGCCTCGACGCGAACGACGGCGAATATGTTCTCTGCAATTCTTCCGTTTCCGATGGCTCTCAGAAACCGGCCGCCGTCCTTCTGGAACCGGTGACCACCGGCACGGATGAAACTGCCGGGGCGGTTGTCGGCCTCACTGGGGAATACAATGAAAATAAGATGACGTTCGGCGGATCTGACACCGCGGAAACGCACCGCGCGGCATTGCGCGTGCTCGGCATCTTCCTCAAAACGAATGTCAGCGTCGCTGAATAAGGAGATCTGCAATGCCCAACGAAATCAATCTTTCCAATCCGATCGAGATGACAGAACGCCTGATGCAGACGTTCAAGCCTCAGCGCTTCTTCCGCAAGATGTTCGGCACCGTCGCGCACGGCACCGAATCTTTTGCGATCGACAAATGCACCAAGACCCGCCTTGTCTCGCAATTCTCGCGCAGCGACGACGCCGGCAAGGTGGTCAACCGCGAATCTTTCGAAACGGACCAGTTCACGCCGCAGATGCTCAAACCTCGCCGTAACATCACTCATCGGGATGCTTTCACCCGCCGCCCCGGCGAAGATCCCATCGTAATCGGCGGCCCTGCAAGTCCGCAGGAGCGTCTCATCGACCTCCAGACTAACGACATGCTCGACCTGGAAGAAGCCAATGAACGCAAGGAAGAGAAGATGTGCGCCGAAGTCCTTACGACGGGGCGCGTGGTCATCGATGAAAACGGCGTGAAATACACCGCGGATTTCGGGATGAAGAGTTCTCATCGTCCTTCGCTCACCGGGGATAACAAGTTCGACGGGACAGCAAATCCCTTCCGGCTGATCGATGAATGGGAAGAGCTTGTTCTTCAGGATTCCGGCCTCGGCTCCAAGATGATCGTGTTTGGTAAAAAGGCATGGGCGGCTTTCATCAACAACAAGAGCGTCCTTGCCATTCAGGACAATCTGCGCATCAATCTTGGAAACGTCGAGGTCTCGACGGACAAGGAATTTCCCGGTGTGAAGTACCGCGGTCACGTCAACGGCTATGATCTGTACACTTATTCCGAGTTCTTCTACGACGAATCGGCCGGTATGAATAAGCCGGCGATGCCGGAAGACCGGATCCTGATGATCGCGCCTGAAGCTCGGATGACCGTCCATTACGGCGCCATCTACATCGCCGCGACGAAACAGGTTATCCAGGGACAGTTCTTCGCGCGCGAGTGGACAGATGAAGACAAGAATGTGTCCTGGATTGAAGTCGATTCCAAGCCTCTCTCGGCCCTTGAACAGCCTGACGGCGTCATCAGCGCTAAGGTCGTCTGATGGTGTTACGGGACGCTCTTGTCGATGATGTCACGACGAATTTCTGCAATCCGCAGGAATTCGGCGAGACTGCCATGCTTGTGCGCGACGGAGTCGAGAGGAGTGTCCTTGTCTTGTTCGATGAGCCGTCGCTTAACGGCGAAAATATCGGCGGTCAGATTGACGCTATAAGTCACGATCCGCGGATAATGATCGGTTTGGATTCTCTTCCTGATTCGAAGCCTAGGAAAAAGGATGTCTTCAGAATTCCGGCGAATGCCTTTCATCCGGATAAAAAACTCGTGGCGAAAGATTTCGTTGACGAAAAGAACGGCATGGTTGTCTATTTCTGCCGAGAGTCCGCCGAATGAGAGATCTTCTTGCCATTCGCGACCTGCGGGTCGCCGTCGCTAAATTATTGTCGGATGCGGATATATCCGGAGTCGGGAAAAATGTCTTTACTTGCCGTGCGGAAAACGCCTGGCCGGAAGAAGGTTTTTTCATATGCGTGTACACTCCGGCGTCGGCGTTCAACGATCAACGGACAAGCCCTAAGTTTTACAAAGTGGAAACGACCGTGTATGTCGACGTTGTTTCCAACGGAAATAACGAAAACACGAACGATCGTCTGGACGAAATAGCGAATCAGGTGTTTAAAATTTTGCAGCCTGTATGGGATGCCAAGGGCGAGTTCTCCGGCGTCGTGAAACGATTTGTCCTGACCAATGCGGAGAGCACGATCAGCGAGCAGGGAGAGAGAAGCCGCGGCGTCGAACGCCTGACGTTCAAGGCAGAATATCCGATTACCCAGCCGACGGAAGGCCCCGGTGCTGAATTTTTGAAAGCGAAAAATGACGCGAACATCGGCGCCGGCGAAGGAAACAGAATGACTTTTGAAACGACGATGAGGCAATAATGAAAAGAATCCGTGTGAAACCGGGAACAAAAAACGGAAAACTTCTTGACGTGTATCTTCCGGAAAGAGGCCGGTATTTGCGCTTGTCCGGAGAATGTGTTGATCAGGACGCTTATATCGAGCGCCGGTTGGCGTGCGGTGACTGCGTCGCTTGCGTCGCTTGCGACGAAAACACTGAAAGTAAGGAGACGCTGTAATGGCTATTAATTTCTTGGAGATCCCCGCCGACAATCTCGTGCCGATGTTCATGACTGAAATCGATAATTCCGGGGCTGCCAAATCCGGGCCGATGCCTTGGAAAAATCTGATCATCGGTCAGCCGCTATCGTCTAAAAATGCGGGCACGAAAGTCACACAGATTTTTGACGATGCGTCTGCGGATGCCTTGTATGGGGCCGGATCTCAGCTTGCCCTCATGATCCGTGCTTTCCGGAAAAATGCCGGATCCATGGAACTCTATGCGCTTCCGGTCATTGACAAGGCTGACTCGACAAAGGCTTCCGGTAAGATTACCGTGACCGTGTCCGGGACTGATTCCACTCCTACGCTTGCTCCGGCAAGCGGAGTCCTCCGCATCCGCATCGGCGGTCAAAGTCTTCCCGTCGGCGTGAAGATCGGCGACACGGCTCACGACATCGCGGCGGAAATTTGCGAAGCCGTCAACGAAAAATCGAATCTTGCCGTGACTGCGACCTGTGCGGATGCATCCGCCGATGTCGTTCTTGCTGCGAAGAACGCCGGCCTCTGCGGTAATGACATCGACATCCGGTTCAATCATTCGTATGGGGAAGAATTTCCGAACGGCGTGACGTTGTCCAGGACAGCTATGGCGAACGGCGGAGTCGATCCTGTGTATGAATCGGCGGGGATCGCCGCACTGATCGTTGGCGTGTGGTATAACGGCATCGCGATCGGCTCCAACGACGAAGATAACGTCGATTACATGAAGTCCATCCTTGACGAACGCTGGACGGCTACCGTGCAACAGACGGGCGTGCTGTATTTCTGTAAGTCGGGAACGGTAACGGAAACGGCAACTGCTGCGAAAAAATACAATTCGCAGATGTTCGAATTTCCGGCCATCGTGGGCATTCCTACGCCTCCTTTTGAAACGGCTGCCGCGGTTCTCGGAGCGATTGCGCCGATTGCTCTAAATGACCCTGCCGTTCCTCTTTCGAACTGGCCGGTCAAGGGTGTCATAGCGCCGAAACCGGAAGATGCGCCGATTCTTGCGGAACAGAACGCGTTGCTTAAGGCAGGCGCCGCGCTGCTTTCTTCCGGAAGCGACGGCACGGTATATTTGAAGCGTATGGTCACGACATATAAGCGGAACTCTGCAGGAGTGTCTGACACGAGCTACCAGCAGCTCGAAAAGGTTCATACGTTGTCCTTCCTTCGCTGGGATTGGAATAACTATCTGGCGGGAAAATATCCGCATCATAAGCTGGCCGATGACGGCAACTCTTTCGGACCTGATCAGAAAGTGATGACGCCGTCGCTCGGAAAGGCGGAAGTCCTTACTCGTTATCAATATTGGATGAAACTTGGTCTTGTCCAGAATTTTGATGCGTTCAGGGATAATGTCGTCGTGGAACGCGATGCCGTGGATGACACTGCGCTGTGCTTCCTCATCCCTGCGGATCTCATTGATCAGCTTTTGATTTGCAAAAGCAAACTTCAGTTTAAGTAAGTAAGTAAGGAGACTCACAATGGCTACAGGCGAACTTGAAGATGTCGGCGGGCTGTATAAGATGTACGTCGACGGCGTTCCGTTTTTGCTCAAGGGTGATCCGGAATATGACCTCGGAGGTCCCAAACGCGCTGTGATCCGGGGAAAAGACGGCGTGCAGCACGGAACTACCAAAGAAATCGTAGGATCTACGATTTCCGGAACCACGACGAAAACATCCTCTCTTAACATCGCGACTCTTCGGGATACCAAGGATGCGACGATTACGCTTGAATGCCCTAACGGCGCGGTGATCAGTTTTCCGCATTGCGTTTTTACCGGAGATCCCAAGGTAAGCGGCGCGGAAGGAGAGGTGTCGTTTGAATTTCAGGGCGATGTCGCCACGGAAATCAAATAAGGAGCGATATGCAGTACAAGCTTAAGACTCCTTTTAAATTCGGCAATGAAACAGTTACCGAAGTCACACTCAAAGATGCGTTCAATGCCGGCGACATGATCCGGATCGCCAACGAAGAAAAGGCGGGGGATTCCATCGGCGCCACGCTTTGCGCCATGACTGGATGGCCCTTGCCGAAAGTGGCCCAGATGGACATCGATGATGCGATGGCGATCGCGGACGTGGCCGCCCCTTTTTTAGATCGTTCAAAAAAGACTGGATCGGAGACGTAACTGTTCTAGCATTAAAATTCGGAATGGCCCCGTCTGAACTATATCGGATGGAGTCTGCCGAATTGTCTTTTTGGAGCGAATGTGCGATGGCTTATATGAAAACTGAAGGCGCTGGGATAAAATAATGGCGACGAACAGAACGATACAGACCTTCATCTCGATGACGGATAACACTACCCGCACCTTCATCCAGTTTGACAGGAAAATCCATCAGAGTTTCAGCGGTGTCTTCAAACTGCAGAATTCGCTTAAACGTCTGGACCGTACGAGCCATTTCAAGGAGATGCGGGCCGCCGTCGGGAGGTTCAACACTGGAATAAGGAATACAGCGCTTCAGATCGGAGTGATGGCGGCCAGTCTAGGCGCGGTCGGGATTGTCGCTAAAAAGACGATATCTTTTCTTGACGGCATTGCATCCAAGGGAGACGAAGTCGCTAAGTCCTCGCGAAAATTAGGGCTGGGCGTTGAAGAGCTTCAGCATTTCCGTTATGCGGCTTCGCGCTGCGGCATCGAAACGGAATTGATGGACAAATCGATTCAGAAATTGGCCATCAATTCTTATAAAGCTTTTAGCGGTGATAAGGAGATGTCTAAAAAATTTGCTTCGCTGGGAATCCGTGTTGCGGATGCTAATGGCAAAATTAAGACAAATGCGGAGATGCTTTATTCGCTTTCCGACGCGTTCACGAAGTTAAAGTCTCCCCAGGAAAAAATTTTTGTCGCAACGCAGATGTTCGGGGACGAAGGCGCGAAAATGGTGAGCCTGCTTGCGGAAGGAAGGATGGGTGTTAAGCAGCTCATTAATGAATCGGCTGGGCTTGGCGTTATGACGAAGGAGCAGGCTGAAAATAGCGAGAAGTATGTCGATGCGATGACGGATTTGAAGCGCGTGTTTGACAATCTGAAAGCAGCAATCGGCGCGGAGCTGCTGCCTACGGCGATTGATGCCGTCAAGAAAATCTCCTCCTATTTCAAGGAGCACAAAAAAGAGATCGTTGGCGCGTTCAAGCCTTTGATCGAGCAGATTCCCGAGCTGGTCAAGATCATCGTCGAGAACCTTCCGTCGGCCATCAAGGGATTCGGAAAACTGATGTCGGTAGTCAATAAGGCCGTAAAGTTTTTCGGGGTCACCAAAATTGCTTTTGTCGCCGTATTTTCCGGCATCATGGCGCCACTCTGGGGATGCATCAAGGCTTTTGGATTTTTCGCGAAAATAGGACTGAAGGCCATGGGTATGCTTTGGTTCGGCCCTAAGGGCGCGGGAGATACCATTTTTGCTAAAGCCATAAAGAAAACAGGAATGCTTGTCACGCATTTTGCGAAGTTCATCGGTCCTAAATTCAAGGACGTCTTTTTGAACTTGGGCAAAAAAATAGGACCTTTAATGAAATCGATAGGTCCGAAACTGATCAATTCATTCTCTTTTGTCGGAAAAAGGCTTCTCACCGGACTCCGCGCCTTTGGGACGGGAGTGCTTGGTGGGGGAACGAAGTTGTTTTCCAGGCTGACCACTGTCCTTCCTAAATTAATTCAGTTGCTTCCCAAGGTTTTTTCGGGAATAAAGATGCTAGGCCCTGCGGTCGGTCGCCTTTTGGGACCGGTCGGTCTAGCCATCACGGCTTTCCAGATATGGAGTAAGGTGTTCAAATGTGTCTATGATAATTTTGATCTTCTAAAGTCATTCAATTTTGATGATTTAAAATTCATCTTCAATAGTATATTGGACACGCTTTCTCCCATTGTAGATAAGATCAGCGGTTTTGCTTCCGCCGTCGGAAATTTTGTCTCTGGAATCGGAACTTTTTTGGGCAAAACTTTCTTGCCGAATATGCCGCGGATTTCTCCGGAACAGTCTATTCCGCAGTCCCCGACGGTACAGATGGCTGCGGCGAATAGCAGCGTGATTTATAAAAACACGTCAAGTTCCCTGGACGTGAATTTCAACAATATTCCGCAGAACGTGACTGTCCAAAGACAGTCTGGGAATTTTGAAGGAATCAAGTATGGGATGAATTATTCTTTTGCGAAATAAAAACGTATATTGGATGTATGATTTATTCGGAAGGATTTTTTCATTGGCTGCTTGTAACCGTGCCGTTTTTCATCGCCCTTGAATTTATCGTGGGCGGTCTTTTAATTGTGCTGTCCAATTTCATTGAATATGTTTTTTGTCCGTCCCTTTTAAAGGAATCGCCCTCATATAAGACGTTTACGGACCGGAGCTATTTTTTTAAAATAGTTACGGTCTGCGTCTTTGTTTTGATACTCGCGGCGTCTGTCTATTATAATCTCGGTTTCCCGGAAGACAAACGGGTCATGCTTACCGGACCGTTCCCGAAATTCTGGGAATTATTTTCTTTCATTCCGCTGCATTTTTATTGATGCAATCATCGTTTGAATATCTATATTTGAAATGACAATTTCTGTCACTTCAATCTATGGCATATTTAGACGCGCTGAATAAAGTAACAATCACTATCGATGGCCGGAAAACAGAGTGCGTTGCCGGTTCATTCAAGGGCGTTCCTTTCTTTTTCGAAAGCGCGGAATACAGCGGCGGCGGAAGATCCGTTCAGACGAAGTCGATACCGTTTTCGGATCTTCACGTGAACGAAGATACAGGCAAAAATGTCGACGGCTACACATTCGGCATCTATATTCTCGGGGACGATGCGGAGAGCCAGAAAGATAAACTGCTGAAGGTCTGCAATGAATCAACGGCGGGGGAACTGGTGCATCCGCATTTCGGGATCCTTCAGGCAAGGTGCACGTCCCTTTCTTTTTCGTATGATAACCGGCTTGAATATATATCTGGAAGCATATCGTTCGTTCCCGAAGACAACTCTCGCGCCACGGCGAAGATATCATCGGATCTCTCCGGAAAGACACGGCAAACGGCGGCGGCTCTTGATTCTTACGCGATGAATGAGTTTGAAAATTCGTTCGATGCGAAAAATAAAAGCAAGTCGATTGTCGATTCCGCCGTGGTCGCGTCCCAGAAAGCTGTCGATGCGGTATATTCCGCCCGGTCATATATCCGTAAGGCGGATGCTTTTGTCCGTAAAGTATCGCAGATTAAAACGAACGCCTATACGCTTTTGCTGGCCCCCGGAGATTATATCGCCAGGATTCATGACCTGATTTCGCTTTCGGCGGATGTCCTTGGAATATCGTCTTCCGGCGTAGACGGCAATAAAAGGACCGTCTACGAAAATATGGACCTTATGAGCTTTGCGCTTGCGGCGACCGGTTATGACGCCATATCGCAAAAGAATTCTAAAACGCTGCAAACGTCTGTGCGGATGATGGCGGCTGCTTCTGTCGCCAGAAGTGCCGTTGATATTGATTTTCAAAGTTCGGATGAATCAGAAGAAGTGCAGAGCGATATCGCCGCCGCGTTTGAATCCTTGATAGAGGATACGGATGATGCTGAGGCTTTTAGCCTTTTACAGACGTTGGAGGCGAATGCGCTTAAGTTTTTGCGGGACGAACAGCAGAACCTTGCCGTTATCGTCGACGTCGAAATACCTCGGGCGCAGAACGCCTTGTCTTTGTGTTTTGACGTGTATGGATCTTTGGATAAACTGGACGATTTCGTCGACCGGAATGCCTTTGAAAATCCCGCATTCGTGTCGCCGGACTTGAAAATAAAGGCGTTGTCTAAATGATCCGCGTGATATCCGGAACAAGGGAGATATCCGGCTGGGATTCGGTGAGTCTGGGCTTATCGTTGTCCACATTATGCAACGGATTCCAGATTTCGCAGTTCCCGGCAGAAGGACTTGGCTATCCATTGTTGCTGCCTGGTGATCCGGTAAAAATTTATGTAGATGATGAATTGGTCATTGACGGCTATGTGGATGGATCCGCGCCGGCATTCTCTGCAAATTCGCACACTATCGAGATCAGCGGCCGGGAAAAAACGGCGGATCTTGTAGATTGCAGTTTTGAAAAATACGGGACAAACTGGAAAAATAAAACGGCGGCGCAGATAATCTCCGCTATTTGCGCTGCGTTCGGTTTATCCTTCTCCCCGAATGGAATATCGCCTGGGAAACCGTTGCCAAAATTTTGCGCGGAACCCGGAAGCTCGTGCGCCGATATGATAACGGATGTGTGCCGACAGCGCGATTTACTGTGTGCCTCTTTTGGCACCGGTAAACTTATGTTTTACGACGATTCCAAATACGGATATGCCGACGACGCGCTTGAACAGGGTGTGAATCTGATATCTGGAAGCGCGTCGTTCAGCAATGAAGAACGGTTTTCTTTGTATTCCGTTTTGTGCTCGTCGGAACCAGGATGCAAACGTGCCGGCAGTGCGTGTGATCCGTCCATCGGAAGGACGCGCCCGCTTGTCATAGTGGAAGGAAATTACGGCTCTATCGATTCCGCCGAAAAGAGAGCGGAACAGGAGGCGCATATACGCGCCGCCAAGTCCGCTGAATGCTCGGTGGAGGTCCAGGGTTGGAGGCAGAAGACGGGCCGGCGCGAAATTTGGAAACCGGGCCTGCTTGTGATGACTAGGATCCCTGTGTTTTTTGGTAATGATGACGTCGAAATGCTAGTCAATGCCGTGGAACTCGGATATGATTCCTCCGGAGAATCAACCTCGCTATCTCTCGTTCGTCCGGATTTCTATGCCAGACCGACGGAAAAAGGGACAAAGGGAAAGAAGCCAGGGAAAAAAGATCCTTGGGATTCCGTAAG
>Ga0172378_10001200_pt1 | contig 23804 bp, 23 predicted proteins | sample GrowelOW332metaG_FD_119755 | JGI IMG/M metagenome (GOLD analysis project Ga0172378, IMG submission 119755) | Groundwater microbial communities from an aquifer near a municipal landfill in Southern Ontario, Canada - Pumphouse #3_1 metaG | ecosystem: Environmental > Aquatic > Deep subsurface >... | reverse complement strand
TTCAGAAGAAGCTCTGATTTGCCTATGCGCCTGCGTCCGAATACAACGCATGTTCTCTTTCATTTTTTGGAGTAGGTGGCATTCAGATCTCTCAGTTCTTCTTCTCTGCCGATGAAATCTTCCATAGGTGAAATAGGCCGTAGGAGTATTTGATGATCATAGATTTCTCAAAATTATCAAGATTTACCGAAAGCGGCGAACACGGACCCGGACGGGATAACATATCGGAAGATATCCTTCCGACATCTAAAGTCACCAAAGCGGCGCATCCTATTGCAAAACGCTGCCTATCGTACCCTCCGGGGTTAAGTTATATAAGACCGTCCCGACTACCCATCTTTATTATGACAGTCATAAGAGACTCAAGCAACATCGCCGTCGCAGACGGCACTGCGACCGTCAAAGGTTGGGTCCAGGACATCAGGAACCTCGGAGGCATATCCTTCCTGACCCTCAGGGACAGGTTCGGAACCATCCAGGTCACCATGCCCAAGAAGAAGATCGACCCCGAACTCTTCGAGAACATCACGAAACTTTCCAGGGAATCGGTCATCTCCGTCACCGGAGAGGTCAAGGAGAGCAAACAGACCGCTCTCGGTCTCGAACTCATCCCCACAGCATTCGAACTCTATTCGGAAGCCGCGGTCCCTCTTCCCATGGGGGTCATTGACAAGGTCAACGTCGAGATGGACACCCGTCTCAACCACAGATTCATGGACCTCAGAAAACCCGAGATCAAAGCGATCTTCGAACTCAGGTCCTTGGCCGTCGCCCTTGTGAATGAGACCATGCAGGAACTCGGTTTCACATGCGTCAGCACACCCAAGATCGTCGCTTCCGGAGCAGAGGGAGGAGCAACTCTCTTCCACGTCGATTACTTCGGAAAGCCCGCATATCTCGCCCAGAGCCCCCAGCTCTACAAGCAGATCCTCATGTCCACCGGATTGGACAAGATCTACGAGATCGGTCCCGCTTTCCGCGCAGAGCACTCGAACACCAACCGTCACGTGACGGAATTCACATCATTCGACGGCGAGATGTGCTGGATCGACAAAGAGGAAGACGTCATGGAGATGATCGGAAAGATCGTCGACAATGTCCTCCGCGGACTCAAAGAGAGGGGAAAGAAACAGCTGGAGATCCTCGGAAAGGACATCAAGGTGCCCGCTCTGCCCTATCCCGTATTAACATACTCCGAATGCCTCAAGATGGTCCAGGATGCCGGTCTGAAGCTCAAGGAAGGCGATGACCTCGGTACGGAGGGCGAGAAGATCGTCGGAGATATCATGGAAGAGAAAGGTTTCGACCTCTACTTCATCGCAGAGTATCCCGAAGAGGCAAAGCCCTTCTACATCATGGAGAAGGACGGAACACCCTACTCGTTCTCTTTCGACCTCGACTACAAAGGTCAGGAGATCTCCTCGGGAGGACAGAGGGAGCACAGGTACAACGAACTCGTCGCGAGGATGGAGAAGAAAGGTCTCAACCCCGAGGACTTCGAATTCTATCTGGACGCCTTCAAATACGGAATGCCCCCGCACGGCGGATGGGGTATCGGACTGGACAGATTCATCGTCAAGATGCTCGATCTGCCCAATGTCAGAGAGGCCATCCTGTTCCCCAGGGACATGTCCAGGCTTTCACCTTGAAACCCATTCCCCTCCTTTGACGGGAGGGGACCCTTATCCTCCGGATATCCGGATTCGGTCACTTTCGGCCACCCCCTTGGATTGTTTATATATACTCATATCATCCAGTCAATTATGGCAGCCCCGGGTGATACCTACGAGAGGGAACTGAAATATCTTCTGTCAGGCGACAGCAAGGTCATATCAAAGATGATTAAGACCTGCGATACCAACGAAGCGGAGTCTTACAATCTCATGCTCAGGGACCCGTTCATGGTCGTCCGTGCAGCAGGTTCTCTTGGTGTCGATCTCGTTGCGCTCAGATGGGATTTTTCCTTCCCCATCGAGGTCAAGAGCTCTGCCGACGATACGATGCATTTCAGCAAGAATCCCCGTCTGGGAGAACAGGCCGACAAGATGCGCGACGAGTGCGCCCAGTCGCATGTGATACCTATCTACGCCTACAGGCTGAAAAGCTACCGCGGAGACCCGTGGAGGATATTCACGATACCTTCGGAATCCAAACTCAGAGGGCGCAGCGCGCTTCTCAGACGCAGGATACCGGAATTCGAGGTCACCGGCAACGGGAACTTCATCATGAGGTGGGAGAACGGTATGAAACTCAGCGATCTTCTCTCATACATGAATATGAGCGATTTCAACGAAGAGTGAGACGGCCGTCGGTACTCATAGGGCTCATCACAGATCAGCCGAGGTCTCTCGTCATCCGGTCAAGTCTCGACCCTTCATGGGGGAGCTTGGATAAATCTGTTGGTATCCTCTTGGTATGATGCGTATTGGTTGTCCAGGAACTGGCTTTCAACGGTCACGATCTGATATTCTCCGTCTTTGAGAAAGAAGGTTCCGCCAGTCGGTATGAAGTGGATTTTCTCATAACCAACGGAAAGAAGATATCCCCGGTCGAAGTGAGATCCTGAGTATCCGGAAAACACGCATCGTTGGACAGATTCATCGAGAAATATCACGGTCGTATCGGAGAATCATTCGTTGTCCACTCCAAAGACCTGAGGACCGACGGCAAGATCGCCTATCTTCCGATATACATGACAATGTTCCTTTGACCGGGAGTCTCCGCAGCACTATATACAATAAATAGCGCGCGCTGGCGCATATTTATAACCGAGTTATGCAATCAAAGGGGTATGTCGTGGAAGCAAGTCGACGAAAAATTCTGGGAAGAGAACCGTGCATCGAAAGTTGATTCAGTACTTGATACCGTTCAGGGTATCATCGATCAGGTCAAGAATGACGGTGACAAAGCACTTATCGAGCTCACAAAGAAGTTCGACAAGATCGATCTCAAATCCGTAGCTGTTACGAGAGAGGAGATCGAGGCCGCTTACGAGAAAGTGGACCAAAACCTTGTGGATGAACTCGAAGAGTCCGCATACCGCATCCAGCGCTTCCATGAGATGCAGGTGCCGCCGGACCTATGGACCCGCGAGGTCGAGCCCGGTATCACCCTCGGTGTCAAGAGCACACCGTACGTGAGGGTAGGCTGTTACATCCCAGGCGGAAGGGCATCATACCCTTCGACGGCACTCATGTGTGCAATTCCCGCCCGTGTCGCAGGAGTAGATGAGATCATCTGCTGCACACCCGCACCCATCAATCCCATCACACTTGTCGCCCTGGATATCGCAGGAGTAGACGAGATCTACAAAGTAGGCGGTGCACAGGCCATCGCCGCAATGGCACTCGGAACAGAGTCCATCGAACCCGTCCAGAAGATCGTCGGACCCGGGAACGTGTTCGTTACCGGAGCCAAGACGATCCTCAGGAAGAAGGTGGAGATCGACTTCCCCGCAGGCCCCAGCGAGATCGGAGTACTGGCAGATTCGTCTGCCGTCGTTCCCTATGTTGCATCCGACCTCATCGCACAGGCCGAGCACGACCCCTCCTCCGCATGCCTTCTCATCACAGATGACAAGGAACTCCCGGACAAGATCTGGGCAGAGATGGAGAAGATGATCGATGCCGCGCCCAGGAAAGAGATCATCCTCAAAGCGCTCAACAACTCGGGATACATCCTCGTCGATGATATGGACCTCGGTATCGAGACCATGAACGAGGTCGCCCCCGAGCACCTCTCGATACAGACCAGGGACCCTCTGGACACACTTTCCAAAGTGACCAATGCAGGTTCCATATTCATCGGCCCGTACACACCCGTTGCCGCCGGAGACTACGCTTCCGGAACCAACCACGTTCTTCCCACCGCCGGCCACGCCGCCGTAGCTTCGGGACTCAACGTAGCACACTTCCGCAAGACATCCACAGTCCAATGGCTCACCAAACAGGGACTGGCCACACTTGCACCCACCATCGAGACCATCGCAACCGCAGAAGGCCTCCACGTACACTGCGAGTCCGTAAAGGTCAGGAAGCCCTACGACGAGTGAGGAAGAAATGGCCGACGTCAAGAAACCCAAGTGTGTCGAAGAGGAACCGAAGGCCATAGACCTCTACGATCATTCGCTGTACATCAACAGGGAACTCTCCTGGCTGGAATTCAACAGACGCTGTCTGGTCGAGGCCTGCGAAGAGACGAACCCTCTCCTGGAGAGAGTGAAATTCCTTGCCATAGCCTACGGTAACATGGACGAATTCTTCATGATCCGTATGCCTGCGATGATCGTCAGGGAGAACATGGACCCGATAACTTTCATCGGCCCGGATTCCTACGACGACCATGACAAGTTCATCAACGACGTCAACGACAAGGTTTCGATGCTCGTAAAGGGATACGATGCCTGCTGGGCGGAACTCTGCACCGAACTCGGAAAGGAGGGTATCCGCATCAACAGGGTCGAGGACCTCGACGAGAGGCAGAAGGCCTGGATAGACGATTACTACAGGGAGAGGATACACGCGCTCCTCACCCCTCTTGCCCTGGATGTCTCGCATCCGTTCCCGTTCATTTCGAACAACTCCCTGAACCTCGCGGTCAAGATGAGGAACAACGAGGGGGAGAGCATCTACGCAAGGCTGAAGGTCCCTACAGGCATTCTTCCGAGATTCGTCAGGATCCCCACGGAGAAGGGAAAGACCGGAATGGATTTCATCCGTGTGGAGGATATCATCAAAGCCAATATCGACGTGTTGTTCCCCGGACTTTACGTCACAGGCATTTACAAGTTCAGGGTGACCAGGAACGCAGATGTCAAGGTCACCATCGATGAGGCATGCGATCTCATGTCCGCCGTCGAGACATCGCTGGATTCCCGTGATATGGGATTCCCGGTCAGGATGATGATAGAGGAGGATATGCCCCACGAGGTCATCACCCTGTTCGCCAGGAACCTCAAGCTCGGAGAGCACCAGGTGCACAAGGTAGCCATCGGGGCCATGGTCCTCACCGACCTGTGGGAGATCGCGAATCTCAACATCCCGAGACTCAAGGAGAAGCCTTTCACACCGTACTGTCCTCCCGAGTTCGGAGAGGATGCATGCATATTCGATACCATCAAGGAAAGGGATTGGATATTATTCCACCCGTACGAATCATTCGAGGCAGTCGTTCATTTTCTGAACGAAGCAGCAGACGATCCGAAGGTCCAGAGCATAAAGATCTGTCTGTACAGGATCGGAAAGGACCCCTCGATCATCCGCGCCCTCATGAGGGCCAAGGATAAGGGAAAGGCGGTTTCCGTTCTGATGGAACTGCGTGCGAAGTTCGACGAGACCAACAACATCCATCTTGCCAGGGAACTCGAGAAGATGGGGGTCCACGTCGTCTACGGTCCGGTCGATCTCAAGGTGCATTCGAAGCTTCTGCAGATCGTAAGGCTGGAAGGGGACCATCTGGTCAGATACACCCATATGAGCTCCGGCAACTACAACACAAGCACCGCGAAGCAGTACGGGGATATCTCGTTCTTCACGGCGAATCAGGACCTCGGAAAGGACGTCGGAGAGTTATTCAACGCCCTTACGGGATATTTCGGGCCCAGGGATTACAAATACTTCCTTGTCGCACCGATCACTCTCAAAATGGAGCTTCTCCGCAAGATAAGGCGCGAAGGCGACAACCAGCGTGCCGGAAGGAAGGGTTACATCGCAATGAAGGCCAACGGTCTTGTTGATTCCGATGTCATCGCCGAACTTTACAGAGCATCGCAGTGCGGCGTAAAGATCGATCTCAACATCAGAGGGCTGTGTTGTCTCCGTCCGGGAGTCCCGGGAGTCTCCGAGAACATCCGCGTCACAAGCATAGTCGACAGATTCCTCGAGCATTCCAGGATATACTATTTCGAGAACGGAGGCAAGCCGGAGATGTACATGGGTTCATCCGATATCATGCCCCGTAACCTCATCGCGAGGGTGGAGACCCTCTTCCCGGTTTTGGATGAGGATATGATGATCAACATCAGGGAGAACATCCTCAAGATCCATCTGAAGGATAACGTCAAGGCCAAGCAGCTGACATCGTCCGGTGAATACGTTCCGGTTGTAAGGAAGAGCAGGGACAAGAAGCTCCGCTCGCAGAAATGGTTCATCGAACACAGGGGTGTTTGGCACGGACAGCATTGACGGCGAGACGGTCGGTTTCATCGATGTCGGCACCAATTCGGTGCATCTGCTCGTCGTCAGGTTCTACGAAGGCACCATGGGAACCATGGTGTTCCAGGATAAGGAGGTCATCCGTCTCGGACAGAACCTCTATTCCAGCGGGTACATCGACCGCGACACCATAGAGAAGGCCCGTCTGGTCATCTCCGATTTCGCCCAGGTCTCCAGGAAGATGGGTGCCGACAGGGTCATCGCCATGGCCACCAGCGCCGCCAGGGACGCAGTCAACAAGAAAGACCTTCTGGATGCCATCAGATCTGACGGCGTGGAGGTCAGTATAATCCCCGGATACGAAGAGGCCAGACTGATACGTCTCGGTGTTTTCGGACCGGTCGCTCCCAAGGAAAAGTCTTTGATCATCGATATCGGCGGCGGAAGCACCGAGGTCGTTCTCTGTCGGGAAAGGGAGGATATCTATCTCGACAGCATGTCCATGGGAGCCGTCCGTTTCGCTTATGGAAGCGGCATTCCCAACGACAAAGCTTTGAAATTCGCGGATTACGACCATCTCAGAAGGGAGGTCGACCTTCAATCCTATCACACCTGCAGGAAGATCAGGGAACTCGGTTTCTCCAAAGCCTACGGCTCATCCGGCACCATGATCGCAATGGCGGAGATGTGCACCGCAAGAAGGGGGGACGGCGATGCTTCGTACATGATGTACTACGAGGTCGTCGAAGTGATGAAATCCATCTACACTAAAGATCTGGAGGAAAGGAAGACCGTCCCGGGTATGAATCCCGCAAGGGCCGATATCATCGTAGCAGGCGGTGCGATCGTAGAGGAGATGATGTATCTTCTCGGCATAGACAGGATCGACATCAGCCAGAATGGTCTGAGACAGGGGATGCAGATCGATTATCTCGTAAGGCACGGCCATTCGGATTTCGATGTCAGGGGTTCTTCAGTTCTTGCTTTGGCGGGAAGATGCCAGTATGACAGGGACCACGCCAATTTCATCCGTCTGAAATCCCTCCGTCTGTTTGACAGACTGAAGGAATTGGGCGTTCACGATATGGGTCCGGATATGAGGGAATTGCTCTCATACGCATGCACGCTTCACGATATCGGCGAGTTCATCAACTATCCGAAACATCATCTCTATTCATATCTGATAATCACCAATTCCAATCTTGCCGGATTTACCACCGAGGAATTGAACATCATGGGTCTGATCGCCAGATTCCATCACAAGAAGTTCCCGTCGGCCGCATCGAAGATCTTCGGGGATATGCCTCCCGGACTGATCAAACAGGTCCGCGAATGCGCAATGATGCTGAAGATAGCGGATATCCTCGACAGACGCCACTGTTCCGCCATAAAAGAGACGGCGGTGGACGTTTCCGACGATGTCCTGATGCTGGATCTGACCTCCGAATACGATATCAGCATGGAGGTCTGGAAACTAACCACCATTTCATCCGAGATCGAAGATGTATTCGGTCTCAAACTGAAGATCATCCGTTCATGATCGGTCCAGATGCGACGAATCGCAGAACGGCATGTTCTTCGACCTGCCGCATCTGCACAGCGCAACACGGTTCCTTATCTCGTATTGTTCGCCGTTCGCGGAGATGATCGGTATCCCGCCTTTCACCCAGATCGGTCCGATTGTGCGGACATCGTTGGTGACATGGATCTCTTTCGGCAGTTCGGGTTCGTAAACCTCTCCGTCTATGACCAATGTGAGACTTCCTCCCGGGCAGTCATCGCAGAACTTCTTGGCGATATCTAAGGTCTTTTCCTTCTTTATCGCACGTTCGATGGTCTTTCCCGCGTGACAGAAACCCGCTCCCGTACACAATATCGGTTTTTCTAGAAGTTCTATCTTATCGCAGCCTTTGGTCCTTTTGCAGGTCTCGGCATACGGCGCATTGCCTGCGGTCTCCGTACCGTCGAATCCGTTCTCCATGTGCGACGCATCGCAGAACGGCATGTTCTTCGACTTTCCGCATCTGCAAAGGGCATAGATGTCTCCGACAGTGTATTCGCCGGTTTTGATCCAGTCTGTAGATTTACCCATGGCGTCGATCTTGATGGACAGTTCGCTTAGAGGTATCCTTCCGTAGACCATGTACGGTCCGTCATTCATGATCTTAATGACCTTGTTATCTGTCATGGTATCAGCTCCCGTATGTTCTTGACCCGATCGCAGAGTCGCATATTGCCATCTCATTCAGAGATATTAATAGCCATGGTCTGTTGATGGGATGGATGCATTTTCCACCAATATTTACCTATATCGGAACGAATAACGGCCAGCACATGATTTCATGATATCGTAACATCTAAGATATTGGGGATTTTTGTATTTTTTTATCAAAAAATAAGACATTTTTTATATTGAGATGGACATATCCAATTATAGCAGAGATCGACCCCTTGCACACGGTTTCGACCTGTTGGTCTCTGCTGAACCTTCTCTTCATTGTCTGTGATTGTTCTCGATCATCGTTCTTACCATCGATCGTCATTGATACGGGCCGTCAGATCTTATATGAATTTCGGTTACCAAAAAAAGTAGATTTTTACATTTTTCAGTAACCTAAAAATGTGATTTTGTTGCATTTATAGTTGCGGAAAGACCTATTTGATAAAGGAATTCGTGAACGCGATTTTCGATGACGTCGCATTTTTCGATCTTGAGAAAGACAGCAGGTTATATTTGGTGTTTGAAAACGATCTCGATCCCCGCCGTATCCTTAACGAATTGGGTTCGCTGAGAGGAAAACCGATCGTCCCCGGTCAGACCGTTCTTGTTCTCGATGAGATCCAGAAATCTAGACGTGTGATAACATCTCTGAAATACTTCAATCAGGACATGCCCGATCTGGCCATCATCGTTGCAGGTTCTTTGTTAGGTGTAGCGTTAAGCGAGGACGATTCATTTCCTGTCGGAAAGGTGACCCTGCTGAAGTTAAGGCCGATGGTCCTTGGGAAGAGATAAGATATCCTGCCGATAACTACAGACTTCAAAAAGACGCAATGGCAGAGAATTATGTTTTGAATGAGCTCATCAGTACCGGAGCAACAGAGATCTGTTATTGGAGAGGTGCCAAATCGGAAGTTGATTTTGTCTGTCAGTACAGGTCGCAGATCGTTCCCTTTGAAGTTCATTCGGATAAAGACGGCAGATATGGAAGTCTTCGTGCATACATGGAAAAATACCATCCGGAAACGGCTGTATCGACCACTGCAAACCCGTTGTCTCTCGGATCTCCTTTGAAATCGCCTCTGTACGCTCTTTGGACCCTGAAGTATCGTCCGATCCGCCGAACAGCGATTCGGCAGATATTTGAGTGTCGTATACTTACGGAATATAATGGTCCAAACGAACTTTTTCGATCAGATCGCGGTGCAGAACGGTGCACCCTCTCAGACCGGATTGTGTTCTGTTTGCAGAGGGACCAAGAAACTGTGCGGCAAGGACAGATGCCCCCTGATGATCAAGTTCTATTCTCAGCAGAAGACCATGCCGCTGATAAGCATGAAGGACCTGGCCGGTTGCAGCCCTCCCGCGGTATTCGTGGGAAGGTACGGTTATCCGAAGGTGGATATCGGACCGCTCCTTCCTCCCGATTTCGGGGATACTTCCATAATGGACACTCCCGAGAGATGGATGGGAAAGTCCATCGACGATATCGTCGACATGAGGTTCAGACTCGTACGCGGAAAATACCGTATCGATGCCAAGGATTTCGCCAAATCGGGAAGGATAGTCGATGACGTACAGGAACTCGCCCTTACCGAAAGACCTGTCGAGGTGGAGGCGAATTTTAGGCAGAGGCCCACAGGCAGGATAATCATGGACGACGAGGTCCAGCCGTTCGGCCCGTCCGCACGTATGGATGCGATGACCAAAGGCAACGGAAGATTCGAGAGGAATCTGGAGAGATCATTCTACGACACCGACCAAAAGGCCGCAGACGCGGTCATCACCGCGTACAGGAACGGAACTCTCATCTCGGAGATCCAAAAGGCGTTCTCCGTCGGTACCATGGGCATCGCAAAGAACAGACGTTTCGTTCCCACCAGATGGAGCATAACCGCCGTCGACGATATGATCGGAAAGGACCTTCTCAAGACCACAAAGTTCTGCGATACCATCGACGATTTCAGAATATACTATTGGGAGCAGCTCGACAACAGATGGGCGATCCTCCTGATGCCGACCACATGGAGGTTCGAACTGATCGAGGCATGGTATCCGAACACCACATGGAACCCCGTATCGAACAAGATCGATATCATCTCCGATTGCGAGTTCTTCGACGGACGTACGGAATATGCGCACATCGGAGGATGCTATTACGCTTCCAGAATGGCCGTTAACGAGCTTCTTATCAAGGAAGGACGCACGGCAGGCGCCGTGGTCATGAGAGAGGCCCACCCCGGTTATGTGATGCCCGTAGGCGTGTGGAATGTCAGGGAGAATGTCAGGGCCGCCCTGTCTCAGACGCAGCCTCTGCATTTCGAGAATCTCAATACGGCTCTGGACTTCGTAGAATCGAAGATGGACCTCAAGAGGGATACATGGATAGCGAATTCCGGTGTCCTCCGCGATTATATGACACAAAGGAGGATCGAGGACTATTACTGATCTCATAGAATTCGAGAACAGGGAACAGTGGGACGGCATCTACAAGATCACTGAATGCCGCCGCGCACTCTCTCCTTCCGGTCTTCCGGGCATCGATTACGCCCTGAATCCCTATGGGGGATGCGAGCACGGATGCGTCTACTGCTACGCGCCGGAGGTCACCCACTCCGAGTGGAGAGGCTGGCGTATCGTAAGCGTCAGATCGAACATAGCTTCCAGATTGTCGAGGGAGATAACCTCTCTGTCGGGAGTTATAGGAATAGGTACAGTCACCGACCCCTATCAGTATGCGGAGAAGAGATTCTGTCTCACCCGCAGCTGTCTGGAGGTCATCGGACGTTCGGACATGGGCATTCACATCCATACCAAATCGGATCTCATTCTCAGGGATGTGGATCTCATCTCGAAGATGAAAGGACAGGTGGGGGTCACCATAACCGGTCTCGACGAGAATAGATCGAAGATGACCGAACCGGGTGCTCCGATGCCGAAGGCCCGTCTCGATACCCTGAGCAAACTTGTCAACGAGGGTATCGACTGTTATGCGCTCATAGGTCCGGTGTTGGACCATCTTGAAGGCAACGAGAGGGAATTCGCAGACGCTATCATATCCACCGGTGTGAAACGCGCCGTGATAGATTCCCTCAATCTGAGACCGAAATTATCGGAACGTCTGGACAGAATGGGGATCAAAGGTTCGACGGAAGCAGAGAAGAAGATCTCTCAGTTCCTGTTGGAATCGGGCATCGATGTGGAAAGGGCATTCTGACCCTCTTCCTGACGGCGCTTGAGCCAAGCCTTGACCGCGTCGGTCCTGCTGCGCATCTCGGAAAGCTCTTTCATGTCCACGTTCGGTGCGTTGCGCCTCTTGAACCTGGAGGTTTCCCATTTCAGACTGAGCACGGATGACAGTTTCTCCACGCTTTTCAGGAACGCATCCGAGAATTCGTCATATGCCATGCATAAAGCGCAACCCTCGTTCATTTCCGATACGGCATCCTTGAGCTCTTCCCAATTGTTCTTGGTCGTCTCGTAAGTAAGGGTGCCTACGCGGTGGCAGTAGTCGTTCATTTTCTTTGCGTATTTGTTCTTGGACCTGCGGATCCTGTTTCCGTAATCCGTAAAGTGCGACTGAACGGATGTCTTGACCCTCTGGATGTCGAGATATCCTCTGATATTCTCGGCTGAGAGCTTCTCGCAGAGTCTGTTTAAAAGAGTATCGACGGTATCGTCGTTCGTTTCGCAGTGCGAATCGTCGTATTTGATGACAGCTAGATCGTTCTTTACCTTGGAACCGCAGTAGATGCAGAAACCTTCCTCCCACTGTTCCCTCAGTTTGATCTGTCCCCCGCATTTGGGGCATTTGGTAACAATGACTGTCATCAATTCATTATTGAACACGGCAGTATATGAGTGTTTCGCTCCTCTGGGTAGTAATATTTGTTATTGATTACAGAATCAGGGGATTTTAAATCGGTTCAAAAGGAATAAACGGTTTGCCGCCGGACCCGAAGGTCCGACGGATTTAATGTTTGATTCAGGCAGTGACCTTTTTCGACATGAAGACGTCGACAAGGCCGCAGAGCAGAACAAGTGCGTTTCCGACAATTGAGAGCCAGATACCAATTCCTGCGCCGTCAGATACACTAAATGCGATCGTTATGCCGGGTATTGTAAAAGACTCGATGGTCCAAGTGTAGAACAGGACCGAGAATACGACACCGAGAATACCGAAGATGATCAGAAGTGCTGCTGAGCTCTTAATGAGTCCGGGTTTCACCATAGGCATGATCGAGACAATAAGTCCGAGGAGTGCCATTACCATTGCCAGTACAGGCATGTATTTGTGGAAGTCAGCATTGGACCAATCTTCATTTGTTATGAAGTCAAGTCCAGTATAACTTTCAGATATCAACACAACGTCCAATGTGTACCATGTAAGGAACAGTGCGACAACACCGATGATACCGCCGATAATGGCGATGAGCTGAATGACCGAGACCGGTCCTACTTTTTTATTTGCAATTTCATCCATTGTAACATCCCTCCATTAGAGGTGGATGAGAAATTGTATTCTTAGTATTTGAGCATGCTCTTCAAAACGAATAGCCAATTGTTTAACTTCATCTATTGAGTATTGTTATAGTATCATCATAGGCAACGGCAGATCCCCGTCTATCGGGCCGTCTATTTTGCTGGGTGGTTCCGGCCTTAGGGGTCAATTTGAGATACATTAATATAGAAGAACAAAATTACCCTATTATCAGTTAGGAGATAGTAATCCTATGTACGGAAACTCAAATCAGCCTATTATCGTGCTCAAAGAGGGCACCGAGAGAACCAAGGACAAGGAGGCGCAGTTCAACAACATTGCAGCCGCCAAAGCAGTCGCGGACGCCGTAAGGTCGACGCTCGGACCCAAAGGAATGGACAAAATGCTCGTCAACACCATCGGAGATGTTGTCATCACCAATGACGGTGTCACGATCCTCAAAGAGATCGATGTTCAGCACCCTGCGGCAAAAATGGTCGTAGAGGTCGCGAAGACCCAGGATTCGGAGTGCGGAGACGGAACAACAACATCCGTCATCCTTGCAGGTGAACTCCTCAAACAGTCCGAGGAACTCATCGACGCAAGCGTCCACCCCACTGTTATCACGAACGGATTCAACATGGCAGCCACCAAAGCGAACGAGATCCTCAACTCGATCGCGATCGATGCTACCGAGGACGAGGTCCTGAAGAAGGTCGCAGTCACTTCCCTTACCGGCAAATCCGTCGGAGAGGAAGAGAGCAAACTCGCAGACCTTGTCGTCAAAGCATGCAAATCTGTCGAGGACGGCGGAGTCGTCGACACCAAGAACATCCGTATCCAGAAGAAGGTCGGCGGAGTCATCGGCGACAGCTACATGGTTCAGGGTGTAGTTATTGACAAGGAGTGCGTGCACTCCCGTATGCCCAAGAAGGTCGAGAATGCGAAGATCGCACTGTTCGAGTGTGCACTCGAGGTCAAGAAGACCGAGTTCGACGCACAGATCCAGATCTCCGATCCTTCGAAGATGTCCTCATTCCTCGCAGAGGAAGAGAGCTCACTGAAAGCGATCGTCGACAACATCAAAGCAACAGGCGCAAACGTCGTCTTCTGCTCGAAAGGTGTCGATGAGCTCGTTCAGCACTACATGGCAAAGGTCGGTATCCTCGGATACAGAAGAGTCAAGCAGAGCGATCTCGAAGCTATCTCCAAAGCAACCGGCGCCAACATCGTCGGCGGTGCGATGGAACTCACAAAGAAAGATCTCGGAACCGCAGGATGCGTAGAAGAGAAACTCGTCGGAGAGGACGGAATGGCATTCATCACCGGATGCAAGAACCCCAAGGCGATCACCATCTTCGCACGCGGCGGAACAGAGCATGTGCTCGAAGAGGTCGAGAGAGCCCTCAACGATGCTATCCGCACAGTCGGTATCACCATCGAGGACGGAAAGGTCGTCGCAGGTGCAGGTGCACCCGAGATCGAACTCGAACAGAAGCTCATCCAGTACGCCTCATCCATCGGCGGCAGGGAGCAGCTCGCTATCGAGAAGTTCGCAAAGGCAATGGAGATCATCCCCTGGACCCTTGCAGAGAACGCAGGTATCGACCCCATCGACAGCATCATCAAGCTGAAGAACGCCCACGACAAGAAGAAGGACGGAGCATACTACGGACTGGATCTCGAATCCGGAGAAGCAGTGGACATGCTCAAGTGTAATGTCGTCGAGCCTCTCAGGGTGAAGACACAGGCCATCAACGCAGCTAACGAAGTTGCCAACATGATCCTCAGGATCGATGATGTCATCGCATCCCGCAGGAGCGCACCCCCGCAGGGAGCGCCCGGAGGAGCACCCGGTGGCATGCCTCCCGGAATGGGCGGAATGCCTCCCGGCATGATGTGAAGTTAAACCTTTCATGGAGGGGTAAAACCCTCCTTTCATTTGTTTTGGACCGATTACGGTAGAACTGTATTCATATCGAATACATCCATTTTCTTTTCATGGACGCGAACATAAGTTGTTGCGGTATCGACTGTTCGGCATGCGATCAGTTCCAGGTCACTTGCAGAGGATGCAATGTGCAGAAGGGACGCGTATTCTGGACGGACGAGATATCTGACGGTGTATGTCCCATCTATGCATGCTGCAGGGGAAAGAAGCAGCAGGACCACTGCGGTCTCTGCAAGATGGTCCCCTGTAAGATATGGACAGACATGAAGGATCCTTCATGGTCCGAAGAGGAGCACCAAGAGAGTATCCGCTCGAGACTCAAGTTGCTCGAGCGCATCTAAACATACTTTTCTTTTAATTTCATTCAGTTTTTTGACTCATAGTTTATATATGATGGTTGCAACGGTCATACAGGAATGTTTCCCGTGAATTCATTCCCAGGTTTAGATTCAAATGACCACTTTCAAAGAACTCGGAATATCCGAGCCCGTCCTAAAAGCAATGAAATCAATGGGCTGGACGGAGCCCACCCCCGTTCAGATCGCCTCTGTCCCCTACGGACTAGAAGGACACGATCTGTTTGCACAGGCACAGACCGGTACAGGAAAGACCGCAGCCTACACTTCCATCATTCTCGGCAGGATCGATGCGGGATACGAGACGCCCTCGGCGCTCATCCTCACACCCACCAGGGAACTGGCCATCCAGGTCTCGGAAGAGATCGACAGGTTATCGCAGTTCACCGACCACATATGCACCGTGATCTACGGCGGCGTTAGTATGACTCCCCAGATCACCAGGCTGAAAAAGGGTACGGATGTTGTCGTGGGAACCCCCGGAAGGATAAAGGACCTCGTCGACCAGGGCGTACTGGACCTTTCATGGATCTCTGTCGTCGTCCTCGATGAGGCCGACCGTATGCTCGATATGGGATTCATCAGGGATCTGGATTACATCCTGAAGAAGATCCCCGAGAAGAGGCAGATGCTGATGTTCTCCGCCACCATGACGCCGGAGATCAACAAACTGGCCAAATCCCACATGAAGAATCCCAAGGAATTCCTCGTTTCCAAGGACGAGCCCGTCCTCGATCTCATTTCCCAATACTATGTGATGACGGACAAGGATTCGAAACGTCTGATACTCCGTTCAATCCTCGACAAGGGAAATCCCCGTACGATCGCTTTCTGCCACACCAAACGTAAGGCAAGTCAGATCGCCAAGAAGATGATCAACGACGGTTACGTTGCGGCTGCTTTGCACGGTGATGTTCCCCAGGCAAAGAGGGAGAAGGTCATCAGGGCATTCAGGGACGGTTCTATAGATCTCCTCATCGCCACCGATGTGGCGGCAAGGGGACTCGATATCGATGATGTTGAATACGTCGTCAACTACGACATGCCGAATGATCCGGAAACATACGTACACCGCATCGGAAGGGTCGGCAGGGCCGGAAGGACAGGTGTGGCAGTATCTTTCGTCCTGAGCGACGAGAAGGGCATGATAAAGGACATCCAGAAGGTCACCGGCAAGAAGATCGAGCTCATGACCCCGGATATCAGCAAGTATATCGAAGGTCAGAAGGTCAAGGAGACGGTCCAGAAGGCTCCTGCGAAACCCGCAGAGAACAAGAAGAAGCGTCCCGAACCCGCAAAGAAGGCCCCCGTGAAGACCGAGCCCGTGACCCTGCAGATCGACATCGGTTCCGATAAGGGAATGTCCAAATCCAAGATCCTCGAGATCATTACTACCAACACAGGAGTTCTTGCGAAGGATGTCGGTTCGATCATCGTCGGAAAGAAGGCCTCATTCGTAGAGGTTAGGACCTCCGATTCCGGAAAACTCGTTCCCGATGTTTCAAAACAGGCCGGCAACGCCGGTGTGAACCTTATCTGACGGTGCTGTGCCCCTTTCAGGGCACGCACCTCTTTATTTTTCGAATGAAGAAAATACTGCCGAAATGGCAGTATAAGAAGTTTCGATCAATAGGACTCCAAGATCTGTTAGATCTCATCGGTGACCTTTTTGAGTGCGTCCCTGTCGGTGGTGTTTACATCTACGGAATTTCCGACACCCACAGCATCGGCGCCCAGACCGACTCCTCCGCCGACCCCGGAACCGAAAAAGCGGCCACATACACTACGAACGTCTGCATTTAGTAAAATAAGTAAAGGTCAAGGCTTAAATAATTAGAAATTCATTGTAAATCCGGATGGGGATCTAATGCGAGCTGCACTCTACGTGAGAGTGTCCACCGAAGATCAGGCCACCGAAGGCTATTCACTGGACGCTCAGACCAAGAGGCTGAAGGCCTATTGCAATGTCCGCGGCTGGGAGGTCGCCGACGTTTACCGTGACGAGGGTTTTTCCGGTCGTAAGACCGATCGTCCCGAGTATCAGCGGATGCTCCGCGAATCCGACAGGTGGGATCTCATTCTTGTCCTTAAGATGGACAGGATTCACAGGAACAGCGTCAATTTCACGATGATGATGGATGAACTCCGCCGTATGGGCAAGGAATTCAACTCCGTCCAGGAGAAGTTTGATACCACGACGGCGATGGGAAGGTTCGTCATGGACATCATGCAGAGGATCGCCCAGCTGGAAAGCGAGCAGATCGGCGAGAGGGTCAAGATCGGGATGGTCAGGAAGGCCCAGTGCGGTACCGGCAATCTCGGTTCAGGGCATCCTTACGGTTATGTGTATTCGAAGGGTTCCCTGATCGTAGTGCCGAACGAAGCGGAGACTGTCAGGAACATTTACGACATGTACTCGTCCGGATACTCGATGGCATCCATAGCGGACGATCTCAACAACAGGATGATCCCCCCTAAGCGCAGCGGAAGATGGAACAAGCAGTCTATCTGCAAGATTCTCCACAATCCTCTCTATGCCGGCTATCTCGAATGGGACGGCATCATCCGCAAGGGAGATTTCCAGCCAATTTTGGATCAGAGCACTTACGAGAAGATCAACGGTCCGCTGAAGGTGTGAGATGAGGGCAGCTCTGTATGTCAGGGTCTCCACGGATGAACAGGCCATGGAAGGACATTCCCTGGACGCTCAGAAGGCCATTCTCCACGATTATTGCATTTCGGAGGATTGGGAGGTCGTCGATGTCTACGAGGACGACGGATTCTCGGGTACCAACATCAAACGTCCGGCATATCAGAGGATGATAGCGGAACATGACAGATGGGATGTAATTCTTGTCCTCAAGATGGACAGGATCCACAGGAACAGCCGCAATTTCATGTTCATGATGGAAGAACTCGACCGTTACGGAAAGAAATTCGTCTCCTGCATGGAAGCTCTGGATACCACCAATGCCTTGGGAAGGTTCGTCGTAGATATGATCCAAAGGCTTGCACAGTTGGAAAGCGAGCAGATCGGCGAAAGGACATACATGGGTATGAAAGAAAAGGCAGAATCCATGGAGAACACGGCCGTCCGCAGCACCACTTTGGGATTCAACCCCCCTTACGGATATGTTCTGGAAGACGGTATGCTGATGCCCGTGGACGATGAGTTAGATGCCGTGTTCGGGATATTCGCCGCGTACATGAACGGGAGCACCGTGGATTCGATAGCTTACGATCTTAACAGGGAAGGTATCCTCACAAGGAAGGGAAATCCCTGGAACAAGTACAATCTCGGGAACATCCTCCACAATCCGATATACGCCGGATATATGCGCTGGGACGATGTCCTTGTCAGGCATTATTCCCGTGTTGCCGTATCTCCTGTGGAATACAATGTCGTCCAAAGGAAGATGTCCGAGAAGGTCAGAGACCCGAAAAAGAGAACGGTTTCCCTTGTTCCCGAAGAAGATTTTTGATTTCAGTATATATTGTAATATTTAAAGATATCTTCTTCTTTATCCATCTGGTTTTAAAACGTATCAGATTAGCCAGCATTTAATTTTCATGCAAATAACGAGATTGATATGATATGTCCATCCAGCGATTATTATAAATATAGTGGAACACGAATTCAGGTTGAGGTTTCGTACCTCAATTGGAGGAAAAAACATGGTAGAATGTCAAAAATGTCTGGATCCTACAGCATTCGGACTTTTTTTGGTTGCAGTGGTCTCGTTACCGCTTGCAATATTACAATTCAAAAATGAAGGTGTGCCATCGGCCGCTTTCTTTGAATTGATGGGAATTTTGATCATAGCCGTAGCGTTCCTGGCTTACAGGTCCGACAGCAATTTCGGATTTATCGTATTCGGTCTTGTCGGTGCAGCAGTTGCATTGACCGGATTCGGTATGGGTGAGTGGGAATGCGTCACGTTTGCACTGGTGTTCGTACTGGCGATCATCTGGTCGGTAATCGTGAAGACGCCCAAGGCACTGTCGCTCATCTTGGTGACGACCGCTCTGATCTTCCTGTTCGTAGGTCTGTCCGTTATCATCGGCGGAGACTACTGGCACTGGCTGATCGGCGCTGCAGCTCTTTTCAACTTTATCTTCAACATCTATCTGTCCTACGCACTTGCTCTGGACGGAAAGATCCCCGTCATCTGATCGGGTATAAGATAAAAAACAGTTTATTTCCTTTCCCCTTTCCAAATGAGGGGAAAGGAAACATCAATCGTTCTGGAGGATAAACAATCGACTGCGGTCCGGATCCTCATTTGCTTTCTTTGAGTTTCTTTACCTCTTCATCGAGTTCGTCTGCCATCTTCTCGTTCTTCTCGACACCGATGCCGTTCCTGTAGAATAATGCCATGCGTTCCATAGCGTCGAGGTTCGACTGTTTTGATGCTTTGTTATACATGTCCGCCGCCTTTGCAAAACTCTGGGGAACACCGATACCGTTCTCGTAACATGCTCCGAGTCCGAACTGTGCGTTCGCATTTCCGCCGTTGGCCGCAACAAGGAACATGATGACCGCAGATGTTCCGTCTCTCGCGACCCCTTCTCCGTTAGCATAACAGACTCCGAGTGCGTACTGTGCTTCCGGCAGTCCGTTGTTCGATGCCTCTCTGAATAGTTTGGCCGCTTTCACCATGTCTTGGGGAACTCCGTTTCCGCAGGCATAGTCGAGGGCCTCCGAATATTGGGCCTTGGCCTCTTTCAGTTTGATCTCATGCTCTATCGCAGTATGTCCTAATGACCTAGCGCCTATCATTTCAATTCCTTCTGCGCAGAAGTAAAACCTCTTTGCATATTGAAATCAGGGTCTTTTAATATAAAACATCCCAAAATTGGATGAAATCTATGGTTATTTGATGCATAATAATGAATGACTATGTGTTAGTAAATCGATTTTGATGGATGTAACTGATTCCGAATTTGACCTTTTTGGTATATAAAACAGTAATACATTTGTGGTTAAAATATTGACATAATCATCATAAATATGTATTGGATGGATGGTTAATCCAAAATTCATAATTTCTACTTACAGGCGGATAATACAGCATCCTGCCTGCCTAAGATACCTATAAAAATAACCTGTTCTTTCTCCTGGACAATGAGAGCCGACAAAAGAAAGAAGCTTATGGCATGGTTCATGGTGCTTACGATGGTCCTCGTTGTCTTCGTGGTCGCTGCAGCATTCATTGCAGGACTCTGAATTGAAGATGGACGAGAAAGATCGTGAAGGGGTTTAGTCCCGGGAAGAGAAGTATTCCCTTCCGGTGTCCATCATTCTGATGAAATCTGTATTATCATCTTCAAGCGACGCTTTCTTCAGGTCTTCTACGGCATCCGAGAATGTATTCCACATCGCATCGCGGTGGCAGTTCATGTGCTGGATATCGTAGTACAGTTTAGGATCCTCCATGGCGACCGATTCGTTGGTCTCCATGTTCTTGCGGAATGTGGTGGATGCAACGGTGCACATGTCCTCGAAACTGATGCCGCTTCTCTGAAGCACGGTGAAGAATGCGATATTGACCGCATGGCTCAGTCCGAGGACGTAGGACATGTACTCATCGTGTTTGTCCAGGTCCATTATGCGTAAGTTGCCTCCCTTGTCGTCGAACAGCGAGACCGCCTCGTCGACCGCTTTCTTACATCCGCAGTCGCAGACGATGAGGTTCCTGTTGTAGATGGACGATGCCGAAGGACCGAACATCGGGTGCATGGAAGTGACCTTCCTTCTCTTTGCCATATCTTTCAATGTGTCCGATACGGGTGTTTTCAGGGAAGTGAGGTCGAAGATCAGTGCGTCGGGGCGGCAGATGCCGTCCAATTGGCGCAGAACGCCGTCTGTGGCATCGATGGGGACGGATACGATGACAACATCGGCATTCTTGGCATCCTCGACGGAAAGGCCGTTTCCGGCCCTGGGATCGATATCGGTGATGGTATGTCCGTCCGCTTTCAGCAGATCCGATATCCATTTTCCCATTTTTCCGGAACCGCCGATGACGGCGATGTCCTTCTTCACATGATAGGCCCCGGGAATGGAAGTCTCTCTGTCCACGGCCTCCTTGATGAGGGCCTTCGCGATCTGCGACAGCGTTTCCTCGGAAACTCCGCTGGACGCCGACGCGTCTGTGTATCTTTCGATGACCTTCTTCTCGACGGCGACATTCCTGATCGGACTGCCGTTCTCCTTTTTGATGCGTCCGATCTGTTCTGCAAGGTCTGTCCTTCTGGATATGAGATCGATGATCTCCATGTCCGTGCGCCTTATCTCCTGTCTGAGCAATTCAAGGTCCATACTATTCCCGTCCACCCGCATGTGTTACTGTTTCTTATCAGTTCAGGTGCTTGGCCGCTTCTTCGACCGTAGCTCCGTGGAGTACGATATCGGAGACGGCACTCATGATGCCTTTGACATTTTTGTGCTGGAAGACGTTCCTTCCGATGGAAACACCGTGTCCTCCGGCCTCGAGTGAATCGTGGACCATGTTGAGTATGTCCATGTCGGAGTCCATCTTGGGACCGCCGGCTATGACAACGGGGACCATCGTTCCCTTGACCACGTGCCTGAACGAATCGATATCTCCGGTGTAGCTGCATTTGACGATGTCCGCACCGAGTTCCATTGCCACCCTTGCAGCATGTGCTACCGCATCGGAATCGAACGAATTCTTGATGGTGGGTCCGCGGGGGTACGCCATCGCGATCAGGGGCATTCCCCATTCCGTGCAATGTCTGGATACCATTCCGAGGTCCTGGAGCATCTGAGGCTCGGTCTCGGCACCGACGTTGATGTGCATGGATACGGCATCCGCACCGAGTTTCAGTGCTTCCTCTACAGTTGCGACCAACACTTTGCTGTTGGAGTTCACACCGATATCCGTGGATGCAGAAAGATGGAGGATCAGTCCGACATCATGTCCGGATGTCCTGTGTCCCTGGGGAACTATCCCCTTATGCATCAGAACGGCCGTTGCGCCGCCCTCTACAACATCGTTCACAGTCTTCTTCATATCGATCAGACCGGGGATGGGACCGACGCTTATTCCGTGGTCCATAGGTACGATAACTGCATTTCCGCTCTGTCTGTCGATTATTCTCTCAATTCTGATGTTCTTTCCGAACATTTCTTTCACCGTGCTACGTGCTAACACGGAACATATATATTAATGTTGTTGCCTTTTTGATAAGGTTAATGAACATAGGGACTGTTACGTAAGGTATGGGTAAGGGGAGGCTGTTCACACGCGAACTTGTGGTCATGATGATCATAGGTTTCTGTTATTCCGCCACTTACCTGCTGGTCTACATAAGCATCGCGGATTATGCTCAGACAGAATTCGACCGCGATGCGACATGGGGCGGACTTGCCGCATGTCTGTTCATTCTCGGCGCATTCATATCGAGGCTGTTCCTTGCCAGGTTCGTCGATATCATCGGAAGGAAGAGGTGCCTGGTAATAACCTCGCTGCTTGCCTTCGTGACCTGCGCCGTCTATCCCCTGATACCCGATTACACCACATTGTGTATCAACAGGGTCCTTCACGGATTCTTCTATGGCCTCGGAATGCTCACGGTCAATACCCTTGTGGTATCTGCGATACCTGAGACCCGTCGCAGCGAGGGTCTCGGATATTACATGCTTGCATACACAGTGGCATCCGCCATCGGCCCGTACATAAGCATTCAACTGATGTACAACGGCGGATTCGTTTGGATATTCGTACTGGCCGCGGTCCTCAATCTCCTGCCTGTATTCCTGACCTATTTCATTACGTCCGAATACATTCCGCCTACGAAGGAACAGATCGCCGACGCACTGAAGTTCAGGTTCAGCAATTTCATCGAGAGGTCCGCCATCGGCATCTCTACGGTCTGTATGTTCTTCTATCTTGCATATTCGAGCGTTGTTGTTTTCATATCGGAATACGGAACATACACGGGTCTGGTCTGGGCAACGTCGGTGTTCTTCCTGGTATTCGCGGTATCGTCTTTCCTGTCCAGAGCGACCATGGGCCGTCTCGCGGATATGCACGGTGACAACATAGTCTTCATCCCGTGTTTGATCCTGTTGGTTGTATCATTCGTGATGATAAGTTTCGCCACGGCCTCCTGGATGCTGCTGATACCGGCATTCTTACTCGGTTTCTGTGTTGCGGTCAATAACGGTGTCGGACAGGCCATCGCGGTCCGTTATACATCTCCCGAGCGTTATTCGATATGTCTTTCGACCTTTCAGATATTCAACGATGCCGCCAATGGATTCGCTCCCTTACTATTCGGTTTGATCATATCTTTGGCGGGATTCAGGAACATGTATCTCACTGCGGCGGTTTTTGCTCTGATCGCTTTGATCCTGTACCTTGCGATCCATGCCAGAAGAGGTAATGATACGTCCGGGACGGTCATATCGGATGACCGAGATTGATATTTGTTGTTCTATAGACATGAGATTGAACCTATGACAATCACGAATACAAAGATACGTCTTTGGTAACCCGCGTTTGACACTTATGCCAGATAATTGACCTAGCTTCCGCTGGAATTGTACTCTATCTGCGGGTGTTTCCCTCGTTCCCACTTACAAAAAAGTAAAATCAGAACGTGTCGAGAGAGGTCT
>Ga0172378_10001199_pt1 | contig 23817 bp, 25 predicted proteins | sample GrowelOW332metaG_FD_119755 | JGI IMG/M metagenome (GOLD analysis project Ga0172378, IMG submission 119755) | Groundwater microbial communities from an aquifer near a municipal landfill in Southern Ontario, Canada - Pumphouse #3_1 metaG | ecosystem: Environmental > Aquatic > Deep subsurface >... | reverse complement strand
TGTCCCCATGTATATTACAAATATTCAGTGCAAGCCTGCTGGACGTTTATCTGGACCTATGGTAGTCAGTATGCGTCCCATTCCTTACAATCAGGTGTCCACCGCTGTCCTGTCGACAGGCCGATTCCCGGCAGTACATGGAGCGCCTATTCATATTGGCAATCCAGAAGCTATTGGAATTAAAAATGTCAATTCTCCGGACTTTGGAGATGCTGTTCCGATTTACGATAATGAAGTGCCTGTATTTTGGGCTTGTGGTGTTACTCCTCAAGCAGCACTTATGGCGAGTAAACCTCCTTTGGCTATTACCCATGCTCCTGGGCATATGTTTGTGGCAGATCCAAAGGATTCATCATATGCGGTGTTTTAAAGAAAGATTATAGGAGAAAAGTGAGCGGAGCTGCGTTGTAGCGATGCAACTCCGCTTTTTGGTTTTACATTTTCTGGGCTATATCGGTCAGATCAAGTTCCTTAAGTTTTTCTTTTGTTGGAATACCTTGCTTGTCCCATCCTTTTACAGTGTAGATAAGATCAAGAAGGCGTTCTTGGTCAACGACTTGTCCTTTGCCTGGTCCTTCTTCCGCTGATTCTTGGCTAAAGCGTTCAGGAAGGTAGTCATCTTTTCGTGTAAATCCTTCTCGGATGTTAAAGAGCCTTTCTAAATTAATAACGCGTTCACTGACTTTGAACAGATCAGCGTAGGTATAGCTTAATCCAGTGGCATTGCTAAAAAGTTCTGCCCACCGTTTCCCCTTTATAGCGAGGGTTATGCTTGCAAAAAGGCAAACTCCTAGAAGATTTGTGGACATAGATAATTCTTCTAATGGCTTAACCCAATCTTTGTTTTCTTCGCTGAGAGGATTCACTTGTTCTTTAACTCCTAACTCTTCTTCTACATATCCAAACGCGTCTATCGTAGCTCCATAAGGCCTAAGGTGATCTGCACCACGAGGAGAAATCATGTGAGAGAGAGCTTCTGCCTTGCTTGCTCTTACGCCGTCGGCGGCCATTTCTTGTCCTTTTACGTGCATTACATATTTTATGGCCTCTCCTCCGAGGGTCTGAGCTGCGCGCAATGAGCCTTCTCCTAACAAGGTTGCAAAATCACCCTGTCGATACGCTATTCGTTCTACGAGTTTGACTATAGATTCACTATTCCCCCATGTTAAATCAAGACCGTCTGTGGCTTCCTTATTGATAATTCCCTTTTCATACCATTCCATGGCAGTAGCTATGACTTGACCTGCAGATATAACGTCAAGACCAAGATTATTCGAAATATAATTTGCAGCTGTAATAGAGTGTAAGTCAGTATTGCCGAGTTTTTGTCCGTAAGCTGCTACTGTTTCGTATTCGGGGCCACTTCCCGAGAGCCCCTTATATTTCCCCTCTGGAATAGTTGTTTTACGAACGCAGCCAATGGGGCAGTTATAGCAACGATCTTGTTGGACGTCTAGCTTTTCATGATACGCTTGATGTCCTAGATATTGATTGAAATCTGTTGTTGTATGTTGCCAGTTATAGGCAGGAACAAGTCCAAGATCGTTCATGGCATCAAAGAAGGAAGGAGTACCAAATTTCATCATTTCTTCTCTTACAAAAGCTTCATTATGTAAATCCTGTATTGCTTCTTTTACATTTTCATTAAATCTTTCTGGGTTATGAGGGGTGAGGAGAAGAGAAGAACCATATACGGCTATGGCCTTAAGATTTTTACTCCCCATTACAGCTCCGCCCCCACCTCGTCCAGCTGCATGGTCACGTCCCATCATAACCGTTGCATAGCGAACCTTTTTTTCTCCAGCAATTCCGATACTTGTCACTTCTGCTTTTGAGTTATCGATCTCTTCTCGTATCAAACGCTCTGTCTCATGTGTGTCTCGTCCCCATAATTTTTCAGCAGAATAAAGATGAATTTCTTCGTCATTAATAAATATATATGTGGGTTTTTGAGCACAACCATGAATAACGAGCATGTCATAACCAGCTCTTTTAAGTTGAGGCGCCCAGGCCCCACCTGCATTTGATGCACTAATTGTTCCTGTCAGAGGAGATTTAAACATGACAACAGTACGCCCCGAACAGGGGGCTTTTGTGTCTGTGAGAGGACCACAAATAAAGAGTAATTTATTGTCTTTTGAAAGGGGGTCGATTCGTGATTTTAGGTTTTCCGCGAGATAAAGTGTTCCGAAACCTTCTCCGCCAATATAATTTTTGATCCAGTTTTCAGGAAGATCGTCAATCCAGTGTTTGCTATTGGTCAGGTCAATGTTCAAAATTTTACCCGTGTAAACATTAAACACTTTACATCCCTCCCTGGATAGGTTTTCCTTTCCAAGAATGGGAGGCATGGCCGTTTCCAGCTATACCCTGACGGTTGGTGGCCATCTCAATAAAGAGGAAGGTCATACAACTCGGAAAACGTTATTTAATATTTTAAATTTTCTTACATTATCATAATATCAGGATAGGGATAACTTTCAAAGGGGCAGCAGTTTCTTTTCATTGTTTTTAATGTGCAAATTGATATCCTTTATGGATATTTATAATATCTCGAAGAATAGATGCAGCTGCAGGAATAGTTCCAGAGGCACCACCTATGAGTGTTAAATCACCAAGACTATCAGTCTTGTAACAAACAGCTTTATTTGTTCCATTTACGTTATAGAGGGGATGGTCAGAATTCAGAGCCTCAACTTTTACACTCAGTGAAAGATCTGAACATCCTCCTAGTGTTTTGCCTATAAGTTTGAGGCGCTTTCCTTCTTGGCGTGCATTATCTATATCTTTAAATGAAACCTTCGTTATTCCTTCTACACTAACATCTTTTAATTTGTACTCCTTACACATAAGAATATTTGTAAGAATAACAAGCTTTGTAGCCGTGTCCCAGCCCTCTACATCAAGAGATGGATCTGTTTCTGCTATACCCATTTCTTGGGCATGAGCAAGAGCCTCGTCATAGGTGCAGTTTCTTTCTTGCATTTCACTTAAAATATAATTACTAGTGCCATTCAAAATTCCTTCTATAGATAAAATCTTTGCTCCGGCAAGGTCGATACACCCAGCGTAAATAGTGGGCAAAGCCCCTCCTGTGGTGCATCCTACTCCAAATTGAACGTAATTTTGTGCAGCTAGAGCATTTAATTCTTTATAAGCGAGCAAGACTGGTCCTTTATTTGCTGTTACAACATGAATGCTTCTCTGAAGAGCTCTTTTTATGTGAGTTAGCCCAGGTTCTCCAGTAAGATTGTTGGTTGGGGTTACTTCTATGAGCAGGTCTACATCGCGTCTGGCAATAAGGCTTTCAAAAGTTTCTTCTTTTGTCCCTTCTGCAGGAAAATCTTCGAGTGCACTTCCGTTATTTACATGTTCAAGAAGACACTCGAGGTTTATTCCAGAAGGATTGTAAATACCTTCTTTACTTTTTATTACTGACTTAAGAGTAAGCGTCAATCCAATGCTGTTTAAGAAATTTTTCTTTTTAATTAAAAGTTCAACAAAAGCTTTTCCGACGCCTCCAAAGCCCACGAGAGCTGCACGCATGATAAACCTCCGAAACTTTTAATTTACCTTTTTAAGATTAACATAAAAAGATGAAATTTTCTTTATGCCATTTTAAAATAATGATTGAACAATTTTTTATTTTTAAACTATAATGTATTAATGCAATGAGGACAGAGAAAGGAGGAAAAGTAATGCGGCAAAGAATAAGACCAATGAACCCGTATATAGCAGGTAGTTTAGCAGGCGTTTTGTCTGTTGTTTCTACGTGGTTGACTGGGAAGTATTTCGGAGCCTCTACTTCTTTCGTTCGTTCTACAGGGTTTGTAGAAAAAGTATTTGCCTCTGAGCATTTTCCGAAAGTTGCGTATCTTGTGAAGTATGCTCCCAAGATAGATTGGCAACTTATGTTTATTGTAGGTATTTTTTTAGGGGCTCTTATGAGTTCTTTTATTTCTGGAACGTTCAGAATTCAGTTGACACCTGATTCTTGGGAAGATCGTTTTGGCGTACGCATTTTTCCTCGGGCAGTAACGGCTTTTATAGGTGGAGTAATTGCCATGTTTGGGGCACGACTTGCCGATGGCTGACCGAGTGGACACGGACTGAGCGGTTCGCTTCAGTTAGCAGTAAGTGGTTTGATAGCTCTTGTTTGTTTCTTTGGGGCAGGCATGATTGTTGCTCGTATTCTTTACGGGAAGGGGGAGTAGTGGATGAAACCCGATCTTATTTTCGGACTTGTAACAGGAATTATCTTCGGTATTTTGCTTCAAAAGTCTGAAGTAATTCGTTACGATAAACAGCTTGGGGCTCTTCGACTGCTCGACTTCACCATTCTTAAATTTATGCTCTCTACAATTGTTGTGGCAATGATTGGCACATACTTCCTTTTAGATCTCAATATGGTGAAACTATCGATAAAACCTACTATTCTTGGAGGGGTTATTCCAGGAGGTATTTTCTTCGGCATTGGTTGGGGATTGTTGGGATATTGCCCGGGAACTGCTATGGGAGCATTAGGAGAAGGGCGTCTTGATGCATTTTGGGGCATCTTAGGAATGTTGGTAGGAGCAGCTTTATATGCAGAAACATTTCCTTTTATGGAGCGTACTCTTTTGACGTGGGGCAATTTGGGAAAGATTACCCTTCCTCAAATACTTGGAGTGAATCACTGGGTTGTTATTACTATATTTGTTTTAAGTGCACTTTTATTTTTCCATTGGAGTGAAAGACGAGGATTATAAAGGGTAAAATGAAGTGTTATGAATTAAAAAAAGGAGGAAATATTCTTGATTGGAGCTGTAGCTGGAGACATTATAGGATCAATTTATGAGTGGAGTCCTACAAAAAATTATAACTTTGAACTTTTTAATAGAAAATCTTGTTTTACAGACGATACAGTTCTAACGATCGCTACGGCCGAGGCTCTTTTAGAAAAAGGTACAGAAGCAAATAGGAAAGATTTTTCGAGAGCATATATGAAATGGGGAAGAAAATATCCACATGCAGGTTATGGGGGACGTTTCAGGGAATGGCTGCGATATGGTGATCCTTCTATTGTTATTGATAGTTTTGGTAATGGCTCAGCTATGCGTGTTAGTCCCGTAGCCTGGGTTTCTGACGATATTGATATCGTTTTAAAACTAGCTCAAGAGAGTGCCGCTATAACCCATAGTCATCCAGAAGGCATTAAAGGGGCTCAGGCTGTTGCTGCAGCCATTTATATGGCACGGTATGGTGAAAATAAAGAATCTATTCGTTTAAACCTAGAGCGCATGTTTGGTTACGATCTAAGTCGAAAAATTATAGATATAAAAGCTACATACACATTTAATGTAACATGCCAGGGCTCTGTTCCAGAAGCCATAATTGCATTTTTGGAAGCAAATAGTTATGAAGATGCTGTTCGTTTAGCAGTTTCTTTAGGTGGGGATACCGATACACAGGCCTGTATGGCAGGATCAATGGCAGAAGCTGTGTGGCCTGTTCCTCAGGAAATAAAAGAAAGGAGTCAACGAATCTTGACGCAAGAGTTGTATCAAATTATTAATGAATTTGAAAAAAAGCATTGACATAAGTGCCTGTACCCTGTATGGTATTAAGTATAGTGTTTATGTAGAGTATAAGAGGTGATTTTATGTCTATGCTGCTCGTTCTGACGAGTTTTTTAGTTATGATTTTGCTGAGTATGATGGTAGGGCAAGCTCAACAGCTATAAGAGGAATTTTTGAACCGGGTCAATAAAGACCCGGTTTTTATATATTAAGGTGGATAAATCCCATTTTTATAATTGTAAGTGAAAGTATAGAAATAGTAACCCACAAAGTTACAGCTTTTAATAAAGCCCCTTTGCCAATTTTATGCAATTCTTCCCTTGTTAAGCCTGCACCTACAAAAAAAAGTGTTCCTACCATAAGTTTTTTTCCACATATAGCAAGGATATTCCAACTTTCTTCCATATGAGGAAGAAGCGACCGTACGAGTGCTGCCAGAAGAAAACCAAAGAGAAACCAAGGAATGGTTGCCTTGTTTTTGCTTCTATTAAGTTTCGTGGCAATGAATGAAAGGGGAAGAATCCAAAGAGCACGAGTTAGTTTAATTGTTGTTCCAATAGCTAAGGCTTGAGCTCCATAAATAGCAGAAGCTCCTACAACACTACTTGTGTCATGAATAGCAAGTGCTGCCCAAATACCGAAATCTGTTTGGGATAAATTCATAAGATGTCCAGCATACGGAAAGACTAAAAGAGCGACACCATTAAGAAGAAACACAACAGCCATTGCAACTGCTGTTTGACCTTGGGACGCTCCAATGGCAGAAGACATCGCGGCTATGGCGCTGCCTCCGCAAATAGCAGTTCCACTGCTTATGAGAAAAGAAGTATCCCTTTCGACTTTGTAAAGCTTTCCGAATAGCCATCCCAAGAGCATTGTTGTTGTAATGCTAAGGAACGTAATGCCAAGAGATGTATAACCTACCTTAAGAATAACACGAAGATGTAAGCCAAAGCCGAAAAGAATCACCGCAACTTGTAATAAGTATTTCGCAAGTTTTCCTGTGAGTTGTTTCAATGGATTTCCACAGGTCAGAGCAATAATGCTTCCGACACACAGAGCAAGAGCAGGAGAATGCGAGACTAGTGAGAGAAATATTCCCAAGATAATCCAAAAGAATGGTGATTGAAGAATTAACATAATAACGATAGCTCCTTTATATTTCAAATTGATGTCTCAACACTATAGTTTGAATTGATTATTGATTCCAGCTTATAATTATGATATTTTCTATCAATAAAATTGATAGATAGGGGAGTTTCTTATGGATTCTGTGACTCTCAGGCAACTTGAAATTTTTGTTTCAGTAGCAAAAAGTGAAAGTATGACGAAGGCAGCAAAAAATCTATATATTAGTCAGTCAGCAGCGAGCATGGCTCTGAGAGAGTTTGAAGAAATTTTAGGTGGTTCTGTTTTTTATAGAGTAGGGAGAGGGTTATCTTTAAATGATAGAGGACGGTTTCTGTTTCCCAAGGCAGAATATATTCTGGCCCTGATGAAAGATTTTATGGATGTTGCCAACAACGATAAAGAAAATCTGATGGGGGAACTTAAAATTGGCTGTAGTACGACTATTGGTAATTATTTTTTCCCCACTCGTTTAAAACAGTTTTGTGATGAACATCCGTTGGTAAAAATTAGTTTGAATGTAGGAAACACGCGAGAGATAGCCGATCTTCTTTCCGAGGGCGTTTTGGATATCGGGCTGGTAGAAGGACTTGTGGCACAAAGAGATATAGAAGAGGAAGAGTGGGTAAAAGATGAATTGGTGATTATAGCTTCTCCTGAACATCCTTTTGCTTGCAGAAAATTTGTTCCTATGCAAGAAATGCAGGAAGAACCATGGGTGTTACGAGAAAGGGGTTCTGGAACACTGAGTACGTTTGAAGCGGTTCTTTCACGTAAAAATTTAAGTTTTCACCATGTGCAGGAGATAGGTCATACTGAAGCGATTAAGAGAGTTGTAGAAGCAGGAATGGGCATGAGTTGTCTCTCAAAACTAGCTGTTGAGAAAGAGTTACTTGAGGGACATCTCGCAGAAATACATACTGATGAATGTATCTCTCGTTGGTTTAGAATAATTACTTTGCCAGAACAGTATAGAAGCAGATTATTTCTCTATATGTTGCGTTGGTTACGTTCATTAGCTTCTTCTATAAACTAATAAAGAGGGAAGCGACGTACTCTTACTGTATGTCGCTTCCCTCACTTTCACTCGATGAGAGGAAGTATAGTATCCATATCTTTATCACCTCTGCCTGAGAGGTTAACGAGCACAGTTTGATCTTTTGAAAGAGTAGGAAGTAATTTAAAAGCATATGCGAGAGCATGTGAACTTTCAAGAGCAGGAATAATCCCTTCTTTTCTAGAGAGAAGTTTAAAGGCATTTATTGCTTCCTGATCTGTTACTGATGTATAAGATACACGACCGCTATCTTTTAAATATGCATGCTCTGGCCCTACTCCGGGATAGTCCAATCCTGCGGAGATAGAGTAAACTTCTGCGGGTTCTCCCTGATCATCCGAAAGAACATAGCTTTTAAAGCCATGAATGACACTGGGGTGTCCAGCTGAGAGTGTGGCTGCATGTTCTCCTGTAGCCAAGCCTTTCCCTGCAGGTTCTACTCCTACGATTTTTACTTCCCGATCGTTTAGGAAACCAGCGAAAAGGCCAATGGCGTTACTTCCTCCACCTACACAAGCTACAGCGTAATCGGGCAGATTTTGTTCACGTTCAATAAATTGAGAGCGAGCTTCTTTGCCAATAATACTCTGAAAATCGCGAACGATAGTTGGATAGGGATGGGGGCCGACAGCGGACCCTAAAAGGTAAAAGGTTTCCGGATTTTCAGCAAAGGCTTTTAGTGCTGCATCGACAGCTTCTTTTAATGCTTTTTGTCCGTCTTCAACAGCAATTACTTCTGTTCCCAGAACTTTCATTCGAGCTACATTAGGTGCCTGTCTTGCAACGTCAAGAGCACCCATGTAGACGGTGCATTTCATACCCATTAATGCTGCTACGGTGGCACTTGCTGTTCCATGCATGCCTGCACCTGTTTCAGCTATGAGTTCCGTTTTGCCCATTCTTTTTGCGAGGAGTGCTTGTCCTATGGCGTTATTAATTTTATGAGCACCGGTATGGTTTAAGTCTTCGCGCTTAAGGAAGAGACGTCCGCCACCAAAATAGTGAGAAATATTCTTACATTCTGTAAGAGCAGAAGGCCTGCCAACGTATTCTTTGAGAAGGCTCATAAATTCCTCTTTAAAAGAGGGGTCGCTTTTTGCTTCATCGTAAGCCTTTTCCAGTTCATCAAGGCGGATCTGTAGTGCTTGAGGTACAAAACTTCCTCCGTATTCTCCAAAATATCCTTTTTTCCCCTTTGTAGTCATGAGTATTTCCTCCTTGTATTTTTTAGTTTGAATAAAAAAAGGGTTTCCCTCGCTTATGGAGAGAAACCCTTTTTCTTTACGTTGAATTAAAATTAAAGAAAAAGGGCTGCGGTTTGGCACCGCAGCCCTAAAAATACAGGTAAAATCTGCGGCGGCGCTATCTGCGCCACCACCAGAACATTGTTATTGTATTTGTACATGTGAGATAATCAGCGTAATTTTTCATATAGTTACTCTAGCAATAGAAGCAGTATTCTGTCAAGATGCATAACTAACCTATTTACCGGGAGGTAGTACTTATGAAGATACTCGCGTTACTTGGCAGTCCCAACAAAAAAGGGAACACGGCGTCACTTTTAGAGAAATTTCTGGAAGGTGCAGCTACTCATAATGTCGAAAGTGAGACTGTTTTTTTACACTCTTGTAACATTGCTCCTTGTACCGCATGTAATTCTTGTCGCGAAAACCCGGAGGTGCTTTGTGTAATTGACGATGATATGCAACAACTCTATTCTAAAGTGTACGATGCAGATGTTCTCGTTTTTGCTACTCCTGTCTATTGGTGGACAATTTCTGCTCAGATGAAACTTTTTATGGATCGACTCTATGCCATTAATTACGACAGACTAAAAAATAAAAAGGTAGTTTTGATAATGACTTATGGTGGAGAGAAACCTAACCTTGGCCCAGAACTTGTAGAAAAGATGTATACAGACATTTGTGATTGGTTAGGCATGAATTTTTACGGGGTGCTGGAAGCGTGCTCTGGAAATACTCCAACGTCGAAAAATAGTGACGCCCTTCAAGAAGCTTTTGATTTGGGAGTTTCATTAGCGGATTGACACTAAATAAGTATGAAATGAAAAAATAAAGGCCGCTCGAAAAAGACAACTACAAATTCCTTTTTCGGGCGGCCAGCAATAGAAATAGTCGCTATCTTCGTTCATGATTTCGTGCCTCTTTGTAGGCGAAAGAAAGCCCTTCAAAATCAAATTCGTTTTGCTTGGGGTCGTAAAGGTTTTCGTTCATTCTTGTTTTTTCCTGATGTACCTTTTTCTCAGACATTATATATTCCTCCCTTTTAGACCTATCGGTTGGCCTTTTTTAAGCTACATGCATTACGCGGCAAGCTTTCCCTTCGTTTCTAACGAGAGTTTCAGGGTCAGCAATCTGAACGTTAATTCGAATGCCGAGTTTCTCTTTTAAATGATGTGATGTCTTTGCCTTGAGTTGTTCTCTTCCAGATTCAGATAGAAGTTTGGCAGATTCGCAGACTACCGTAAGTTCTGGCATATCTTTGTGATGGCGTACCTCTAGATGGTAGTGCAGAGAAAGTCCTTTTACAGAAGCGAGGGCAGCTTCTACTTGGGATGGGAAAACGTTGACACCCCGTATTATGAGCATATCGTCATTACGTCCGGCAACTCTTGCAATTCGTTTTCCTTGACGGCCACAACTGCAAGGTTCTGTAATAAGAGATGTCAGGTCTCGAGTTCTGTAACGAATAAGTGGAAAAGCTTCTTTATTAATTGTCGTGATAACAAGCTCTCCAAACTCCCCGCCGGCTAAAGGTTGTGCGCTTTCTGCATCTATTGTTTCCATAAAAAAGTGATTATGGTTAAAGTGCATTCCATTTTTTGCATTGCACTCCATAGCTACCCCAGGTCCCATAATTTCAGAAAGACCATATGAATTGATAACAGTGATTCCTAGCATTTCTTCTATTTGATGTCCCATATCTTCAGTCCAGGCTTCTCCACCAAGAATAGCAAGACGAAGATTCAGTCTAGAACGCAAGTTATGCTTAACAATTTTCTCAGCGAGGTATAGAGCATATGAGGGCGTGCTTGTAAAAACAGTTGTTTGCGCGTCTTCCATTAAAAGAAGTTGGCGATCTGTAAAACCTCCTCCAGATGGAATAACCATAGCTCCAATTTTTTCTGCCCCGTAATGAAATCCGAGAGCTCCAGTAAAAAGGCCGTACCCAAGAATGATTTGAAATACATCATCAGATGTAACCCCAGCTGTTTTTAAACATTCTGCCATACATTCTTTCCAATCATTGATATCTCTTTGTGTGTAAGGAACAAATGTAGGTTTGCCTGTTGTTCCAGAGGAAGCGTGAAGTCTAACAACCTGATTTTGTGAACAGGCGAGAAGTCCGAGAGGGTAGCTATCCCTCAGATCTTGTTTTGTAGTAAAAGGTAACTTTTTAAAATCATCAATTGAATGAATGTCCTCTGGGAAAATTCCACATTGTTCCATTTTCTTTCTATAAAGACCGTGAGTATTCCAGACTTGACGTACTATTTTTTGAAGACCGATCAATGTTGATTTATCAACTTGAAACATATTAATTTCCACCTTTCGCGTTCATTTTTAATTTCAAAGAATAAAAAAAGGGCCGGATCCCCTAGTAACGGGAACCCGGCCCTGTAAAGGCCATCAACGCCTAAGCGCTGGCCCTCCAGAGGGGTCCCTCGCCGGCGTAATAATACTCAAAAAAGCAGTTGGAAGAGGATATAATAACTAAAGACATTAAAGTTGCCTCCAACCTGTCTGAAATTTTAAACACTTATATCATTGCAGAAGATAAATGTCAAATGAGGAATATGAAATCATAAATAAAGAGCGGAGAAGAGGGTGATCAATCCTGACCTTAAGTAGAAAAAGTAATTTTAAAATGTACGTTTTTTTATTTTGCCTGTTGTTTTTTAGCCTATGTTTTAAATCGGTTTCCTGGGCGTATCAAAAGGATGAAGAAGAAATAAAAGATATCGTCTCTTTAAGTCAGAATTGCTTTTATTACATAACCGGAGATTATTCGGATCGAATTTTGAATGTTGAAGCACAAAAAAATATGGATAATCAATATAATAAACATTACTTTTCTCCGTGGTCTCAAAGTGAGCCTTCTCGGGGCCTTGATTCTTTACTGTGGCCTTTTAAATGGTTCCCATATCAAAAAACATATGGAGAAAATAGATGTTTGAGATTATATGGTTGGTATGAAAAGCAAAAGGAAAACGCCCAAATAGAGCATTTTGGAAGCCAAAACAAGAAGGTTATAGTAGTGGAAGAGGCAAATCTTCGAGCTTTCCCGTCAAATGAGCCAGTCTTCTTTGACTTTGAAAAGGCAGGCGAAGGATATCCCTTTGATTATGGACAGAATACAACGGTGAAACCAGGAGATCCTCTTTTTGTCTCTCATCTTTCTGAAGATGGAGCATGGGCTTTTGTTGATAGTCACGCAGTTTCTGGATGGATAGATACTCGTCGTATCGCATGGATAACAGAAGACCAGATAAAAATGTGGAGAGAATATCCGATGGGCGTAGTGATAAAAGATAACCTTCCTCTTCTGGATAATGAGAAACATTTTTATGCCAAAGCAAAAATAGGAACAATTTTACCCATAGTTAAACATTTTCCTCTTCAAGCTTCATATGAAGTACTTATTCCAGTTCGAGGATTGGATAGTAATGTTTTTTTTAAAAAGATCATTCTTTCTGATTGTTGCATTACTCCAAAGCCTTTAGATTTCACAAAATGGAATGCAGCTTATATTGCTTCACAATTTATGCATGAACCTTACGGTTGGGGTGGGGGTAATAATAGGCGAGATTGTAGCGCCACGACGCAGGATTTTTTTGCAGTGTTTGGCTTATGGTTACCAAGAAATTCGAAAGCCCAAGCTTCACAAGGAATTTCTGTCGACGTGAAAGGCCTTCCTCTTATCGAAAAGGAAAAAACGGTACTTTCGCAAGGGAAACCTTTTTTAACTTTAGCAGCTTTGCCAGGGCATATTATGTTGTATATAGGAACATATCATGACAAACCCGTTTTTTTACATAATTTATGGGGGATACGTACTTTGGTTGAAGAAAAAGAGGGAAGGTTGATTATTGGTCGAACAGTTATTACTTCGCTCGAAGCAGGAAATGAGCTATCAAGTATTGTTGAAAAAAGCATTATCGGCAATCGAGTTACACATTTTGTCGTTTTGTCTGATTAGAATAGAAAAGGAGGCTGGTAGAAAATTCAGCCTCCTTTTTAAGTTAACGTGCAGTATGTTGCCATGAAAATTTTTTTTCTTCAAGATATCTGAAAGCGTAATCAAGAAGGGCGCCAATAACACCAATGCAGATCATTCCGGTAATGACAATATCTACTCGTGCTAATTCGTAAGCATGGGTAATTAAATATCCAACGCCGGAAAGACTTCCGGGTAGCATCTCTGCTGAAACTAAACATCCCCACGCAGCGCCTAGTCCTGTTCGCATCCCATTCATCAATGTAGGAGCAGCTCCAGGTAGAAGTATCTTCCTAAAAATGTCTGACTTAGTGGCGCCGAGCACACGAGCTGACTCTATTAGCGTTTTAGGAACGTTTTTTACGGCATGTATTGCACTCGTTATGATAGGAAAAAAAGCTCCTAAGAAGATAATGTAGACCATTGAGAGCTTAAAGTTACTCAAATAAACATACCACGTTCCTTGTCGAAGCCCAAAGATGGTGGCAAAACTTGTCATTCCAAGCCAGGCTAAAATAAGAGGAACCCATGCTATTGGGGGAACTGGCCGGAAAAAACCTAAAAAAGTATTAAAAAAATAGTATATATTTTCTCTTGATCCCATAAGTATTCCCAAAGGAAGCGCTACTAGCAAAGCTACAGTATATCCTAATAAAACCCTAATAAGACTTACGGCTATATTGGTAAATAAAGATCCTAACCCAATTATGCTTTTACTGGGCATGATAAATTGTTTTAATACTTCTTGAGAGGTTGGAAGGATCATAGGATTGTTTACTATATCTGCCATATACCCCCAAAGAATAAGAATTGAAAAAGGGAGTATTAGAGAAAGTCCAGTTTTGAATGCGAGTTGTTTCATGGTGATCTCTCCTAAATTATTTCTATCAAGAAGAGGGGAATTTCCCCCCTTCTTGATACGAGTCAAAATTCTATTCAACTTTATTGATGAAACTGAAGTCAAAGAAAACCTTTTTTATTTCATCAAAGCTTTTTCCTTTCATTTCTCCTTCGAACTTGCCCATATCATTTAAAACATCTACATAGAGTTTGACTCCATCCATCCATTTTTCTGAAGGAGTTGTCGTGTAAACGATAGTTGCATTTTCAGCTGCTTCTACAGGAATTCCGATAATTTCAGAATTGATTTTTGCTGCTTCTTTTTTATGGGCCGTACACCATTCAGCACTGTTATGGAATAACTGAGTAAGTGCCTGGTACACTTCGGGATGCTCTTTTATAGAATCTTCTCTTGCAGTGAGAGAGCAACAAGGGAAATCATACCATTGTCCTGCAGGGGGAAAGTCTTTGAGGTGTAAAACAATTTTCCCTATCCCTTGAGCTTCTGCTGTTTCTGGATAGTGAGAGGGGCCGACCCAACCATCTACGAAATTTCCAGAGAAAGCTGGTAGCATATTTCTATCGCCTTTTAAATCAACAAGTAAAACATCAGCAGTTGAGTCGTTTGGATCTTCGGTAACCTTTAATCCTCCTTTTTTTAAAGCTGTTTCAAGAACAACACGCGGCGCGCTAGTTGGGGAGTGGTAGCCAAGACGAACGGGATTAGGCGAATCCTTTATATGTTTTTCTAAGGCATCCCAGCCATAAAACTTTGTTTCGGGAGGGAACACAAGGGCTATTCCATCTACATGTATAGGGCAGAGGACGCGTAATTTAGTTCCTCTATCGTAGGCAAACATCATGCCGGTAGTTGAATTAACGCAGCAATCAAGTCGTTTTTGACCTAAGAGAACTGCTGATTCAGAACTTCCCTTTGTAACAACCATTTCAAGCAAAGCAATCTTTTCGCCATTAGAATAAAGTTCATATTGCTGTTTTTCAATGATAGGTTTGAGATAAACTCCGCCATCTTTGAATTTTTCGCCTCGTGCTGTAGCAACAAGTAAAATGCCTGCATGGAGATCAAAGCCCCAGGCCATTTTAATTACAGGAACTTCTTGTGCTAGTGCTGGAGATGAAGAAAGCGGGAGTAGCATCGATGATGCAATCGTAAGTAAAAGCGCACAGAACAATGAAAATTTTTTTGATTTAGAGAACATGTAGTGCACCCTCCTGTTATGGAATAATTTTTATAACTTTTAAGAATCATGCCGGCATGCCAGAAATATTAACATCAAGATATTTTTAAAGCAAGAGTGAAGAAAATCACCTATTGTGGGGAAATATAAAAAGCGAGGGCGGAAATTTGAATATAAAAGCAGAGGGAAATAACTTGTTTCAAATCTTTAATAATTCCCCCTGCTTTTATTTATTATGGTATTACAATTTCTTTTTTCATAGTGCCAAAAATGTTGCATTCAGCTGTAACGGTTATATTTGTGCCTGAAGATATGTCTGGTATTTTGAAAGTATCTATTTGTATTTTTGAATTCTCTTGAGTTTTATACATCCTTTCTTCGAATATTTTTCCGTTGACTTCTACTTTTATACTTTTAATGTGGTGTTTTTCTGGATTATCTACCGCATGTTCAATGTGAACAGAGAGAATTTTTTGTAAAGGGTCCCATTGAAGTTTTATGTCTTTAGGAGGATGGGCGAGCGCGGCAAAGCTAAATATAAAGAAAGAGAGGAAAACGCAGAGGATATTTAACTTATTTTTCATTTTCATCCCTCCTTCCACTTTTATTTACTGTAAGAATAGCCAGTAAATGAGACCATGAATAAGTCCAAACAAAAGAGCACTTAGTGCGACCCATTTATGAATTTTAAAAACAAGAGTTCCCTTAAGATATCGTCGTAGCACACTTCCGAACAAGCCAGTAACACAAGCAATAATTAACAGAACAATAGCGATACGACCAGTCCATTGAAATAAACTAATCATTGCCATTACCCTCCACTATTCATAAAATGAATGTCACCCTCTTAATCGCAAGTAAAAAACTCCGAAATTAAGAATGGCGTAACAAATTCCTAAAAAAAGATCAACATATCTCTTTGGGAACCCTTTTTGTAGAATACGTATTCTAATGTAATAGAAGGCATGGAAAGATACCAATACAATGGTCAAAGGTTGGATATTAAGGTGTAGGCGAAAGGCTGATGGTTTTGTTATGATCCAGTCAAAAATACGTGGATGTAATATTGCATATCCACTTATAAAATTAATAGAAAGAACGGGAATAAGAAGCCATGCAAAAATTCTATTAAGCTTTGCCAGAAATTTTTCGTATGCTTTGGATTCTAGCATAAGTTAATCCCCAAACATTGATTTATCAATATTTCCTTGATTGCTATATCCTCGAGATTCCCAGTACCCCTTATACCTTTCGTCATCCGATAACTCAAGGCGCGTAATCCAACGAATCCATTTATATCCCCACTTATCTTCTGCTACAAGCTGAAGTGGAAATCCTTGCGCCTGTGGAAGTACTATTCCATTTATATGATCAGCTAACATAATATTCTTCTCTTTAATGTATTCGAGTGGTAACGACGTTGTATACCCGTCGACGGCATGAAAGATAATAATTTTACTTTCTTTTTTAGGCACACTGAGGTTGATGAGATCGGTTATGAGAAAACCTTCCCATAAACATGTTACAGCCCAGCCTTCAACACAATCTATACGTATAACTTTCTTGGCTCGGGGGAGTTTCTCCGTAAGTTCTTCTAAAGTAAAAGAAAGGGGGGTTTCTACAAGTCCATCCACAACGAGTGTATATGTATCTGGATTTACCTCTTGAATTCCTTTGATTGAATTTTCTCTAAAATCTTTTATTGAGCCTAACTTTGTTCCTTCGTATTCGTTTATCTCTACAGTGGGCAGAGTTTGGGCGTAACTAGAATGTACTGAAGGGAAGAAAATATATATGGCTATAAAAAAAACACTCACTAATAGAAAGTGATTTCGGGACATGATATCATCTCCCTAATAAAAAAGAATTTTCTTTATTGTATGTTTATATCTTTTGGACTGTCAATAGAAACGAAAGGGGGGGAATTTCAATGCGTATGTTATTTTTTATGGTTTTAGGGTTAAGTATCGTATTTCCATATTTTGCTTTTGCAAATTCAGAGAGTCTGCCATGGAGTATGTGGCATCCAATGATGTTTGGATTTCCAGGAGGGATTTTTATGATGCTAATCATTATCGTTGGCATTGTCATATTGCTCGTTTTGCTTTTCAAAAAAGAGCCAACACCCCATTTGGTTTCATCTACACATGAAGCGGCTTTAGATATTTTAAAACGTCGTTATGCACGAGGAGAAATATCAAGAGAAGAATTTGAACAGATGAGAAGAGATATTGAAGAATAATAACGTATAATAACCAGTTATTGCCATTTCCTAATTTATTCTTTTATAGGAGCTTTAATTAGATTTAAGGAGCGATAGTTCTATGTCAGAAAAAGTCCTTCATGTCACAGCGTATGAATCTATTTTAAAAACTCTTTTAGAACCGTTTGCTTTACATGAAATTATAAGGGATGAAGAGGGATGTCCTATTGATTTCCGCTTTATTGACGTTAATCCTTCTTATGAAAAAGTAATGAGGCGCAAACGTATTAACGTTGTAGGAAAAACTTTTCAGGAGGTTTGGCCTAATCCTGAAGAGTTATGGATGGATAACATGCTTGAAACAGCTAAGTCTGGTCATTCCAGACATTTTGAAGGGTACAGCAGGGAAACAGATCGTTATCTTCATGCCTTGTTTTTTCCAGTAAACAGTAATGTTATAGGTGTTCTTTTTCTTGATCTTACGCAATATTATCAATCAGAAGAAGCTCTTGATAGAAGTCAGAGGATGCTTTTGAAATACAGTCAGGAATTACAAAGTTTAGTAACTCGTCTGTCTCTTACAGAAGAAGGAATTCGCCGCACTATAGCTCGAGAGATACATGATCAATTTGGCTATTCTTTTGTGACGGTCATGAATAATCTAAAGCAAATACGGAAATTGGCAGATGAAGATGAAGCTGCACTTTCTAAAGTGAATGATACCATTAATATTTTGCAAGATATTATTGATGATGCACGAGAATTGACGTTTCAAATCAGTTCCCCTATCTTGTACGAGGTGGGGTTAGGTGCAGCAATAAAAGATTTAGGAGAACGGTTATTTAAAAAAAATAATATCTACTTCACATATAGAGGAAAAGTCTGTGATCAAGGTATTGATGATAATGTAACTGTTCTTTTATTTCAAATTGTCAGGGAACTGTTTGTCAATGTAATTAAACATGCACAAGCGACAAAAGTTTCTGCTACATTGAGGCGTACACCTCGTAATGCTGAAATAGTTGTAGATGATAACGGAATTGGCTTTGAAAAAAACAATTTATTTCTCATAAGTGGTTCAAATCACTTTGGATTATTCAGCATTAAAGAAAGGCTTAATTATATTGGAGGAACGGTTGAAATTCTTAGTGAGCCGGGGAAAGGAAGTACTATCTTAGTTTCAGCTCCAGCCAATACAACAGATTTACAGGAGCGAAAGGTTAAATTTTAGATGAAAATATTGCTTGTTGATGATCATAAAATGTTTCTTGATGGATTGAAGCGATCCCTTGAACAAAATAATTTTATTGAAGAAATATTTACAGCGATCAGTGGAAAAGAAGCGTTGCGAGTCATAAGTCAAAATTCGGATATAGATTTAGCCATCGTAGATGTTACGATGCCTGATATGAATGGAAGCATACTCACCCAAAAGTTAAAGAAATGCTTACCTGATTTGAAGGTACTAGCACTTTCCATGTATTCTAATGTTTATATTATTTCTGATATGCTTCGATCGGGAGCTACTGGATACGTTTTAAAAGATTGCGAGACAGAAGAGCTGGAGAGAGCTATTCAAGCGGTATATTATGGAGCTTTTTACTTGTGTTCTACAGCAGGTTCGTTGATTATAAAAAACTACCTTAACCTCCTGGAAAACTCAGAAGAGTTAAGAGAACCTGAGTTAACAGAGAGAGAAAGAGAAATTTTATGCCTTTTAGCTCATGGGCTTAAAGTTCATGAAATAGCACAAAAACTTTCTATAAGCCGCCATACCGTTAATACTCATAGAAGCAATATCATGGCAAAGCTTAACTGTGATACTTTTGTTGATTTGATCCGATATTGTATTCGAGAGGGTATTTGCAAAGAGTAACATCCTTCAAAGTCCCCTCCTTTTTCACCTATCTCACTCACTGTGTGAGATAAAAATCATACACTTGCTTATTACTCTATTACACAGTGTGCAATATACACTCACACACCATCCCCCCTAGAATGAGTCTCCAAGGGGGGATGGTTTTTTATGAGATTAGAGATAGGTAATTTTCATGTGAAAGATATGGTTTTTGGCGATGCGACAGCTTTTAGTAACGGCGTTCTTACTATAAATAAAAAAGAAGCCTTAGATGTAGTTTTTGAAGACGCTCACATTACGGAAGCAGAATTACATATCGTTAAGCCGGGTGACATGGTTCGTATCACGCCTGTAAAGGATGCTTTTGAACCAAGATGTAAAGTTACTGGAAATTCTATTTTCCCTGGTTTTTTTGATAGTTTCGAACCTGTAGGACAAGGACGTACCCATGCGTTAAAGGAGTGTTCCGTTCTCTCTGTTGGAAAACATTGGGGATGTTTTCAGGATGGTCTAATCGATATGGGAGGAGAATTTCAGAACCATACTATTTTCGGCTCAATGACCAATTTGGTTCTTGTAGCAGAAACTGACGAAGAATTTGAAAAGAGAGCATTCCAAAAAAGAAATATAGCCCATCGTAAAGCAGGGATGCGTCTGGCAAAATATTTAGGCGAATGCCTACGACATCTTGAGCCGGAGGATGTAGAAGTTTATGATTTACCTCCTCTTGGTAAGCGCGGATCAGATGTAGAGTCACTTCCTCGTGTTGCGTATATAATGAAGGTGTTGGCACAATGGGAAGACAGAGGATATAACGCAGAGTACTATGGTTGGGATACAAAGAGAATTCTTCCTATGTATGTGCATCCCAATGAAATTCTTGACGGTGCTATTGCGGGAGGCAGTTTTACACCTGCTTCAAACAATATGTCAACATATTCCTTTCAAAATAATTCCATAGTCAAAAAACTAATGAAAGAGCACGGTAAAGAAATCAATTTCCTTGGCGTCATTCTGAGCAATGAGACAGTTGAGCTCAGCGAGAAAAAGCTGTGCGTTTTAACAGATAGTCGTTTAGCGCAAGCTTTAGGGGCAGACGGAGTCATCATTTCCAGAGAAGGATATGGAAATGCTGATGTGGGTTTTATGCTCACTATAGCAGAGCTTGAAAAAATGGGGATAAAAACGGTAGGTGCGGTTAATGAATGCACAGGAAGAGACGGAGCTTCTCAACCTATGGTGCTTATGAGAAAAGAAGCTGATGCCCTGGTTTCTACAGGAAATGTATCAGAAATTTTAGAGTTGCCTTCTATGCCTGTTGTTTTAGGAGATTTAGAGTCTATTGCTCGAGACGGTTGTGGCGGTGGATGGGAAGGTTGTGTACGTGAAGATGGCTCTCTCACTATTGAGGCGCAGGCCTTTCTTGATGGCGATGCTCAAACAGGCGATTCTATTAAACGCTGTGCGGAGTTTTAAGGAGGCGTAACATGTTGAAAGCTATCCATTACATAAATCAGTTTTTTGGACAAATTGGGGGAGAAGACAAGGCTGATTATCGGCCCTCTTTTCACACAGAGTTAGTTGGTTGCTCTAATATACTCAATTCTCTTCTTTCTGAAATTGAAATTACACATACTATCATCTGCGGGGACAATTATGTAAATGAGCATACAGAAGAAGCCCTTTCAGAGATCATTGGATGGTTGGAAAAAGAGGAATTTGACTTTTTCTTTGCCGGTCCGGCATTTATGGCTGGGCGATACGGAAGTGGTTGTGGCCTTATCTGTAAAGCTGTAGCGAATCATTTTAACGTGCCAGTAATTACATCTATGAATGAAGAGAATCCTGGCGTTGAATTGTTCAAGAAGGATATATACATCTTTAAAGGTGGTCGAAAAGCTACCTTTATGAAACAAGATGCGGAAAAGATGGCTCTTTTTGCAGATAAAATTGCTCGTAAAGAGGTCTTGGCTCCTGCTGTGGAAGAGGGATATTTCGGACGAGGCATTCGTCACCAATATTTTCCCAAACCATCAATTCCTGCCCATGATCGTCTCTTTAGCATGTTAATGAAAAAGTTGAAAGGTGAATCTTTTCAAACGGAGTTGCCTATTCCTGAACCAGATATTGTTCCTATTGCTTCAGCTGTAAAGGATATAACTAAGGCTAGAATTGCTTTAGTTACATCTGGTGGAATAGTACCTAAGGAAAATCCTGACAGGATACAATCTGCTTCTGCAACTATTTGGGGAGAGTATAACGTTTCTCAACTTGATAGGCTTCCTGCTGGAGATTTTGTAACAATTCATGCAGGTTATGATTCAGAAGCTGCTAATGCTGATCCTAACAGAGTCTTACCCCTTGATGCTCTGAAATATCTAGTAAAAGAAGAAAAGATTGGATCTGTAAACGATTATTATTTTGCAACAGTAGGTACGGGAACAACTCAAAAAGAAGCTTCACGAATGGCATTGGAGATTGTAGAAAAATTAAAAGAACAGGCTGTGGATGCTGTAGTTCTTGTGACTACCTGAGGAACCTGTACTCGTTGCGGGTCAACGATGGCTAAGGAAATAGAAAAAGCTGGCATTCCTGTTGTTGTAATTACAAATTTAACCGATATAGCTGCTTCTATCGGTCCTAATAGGATAGTTCAAGGAAGTTCCATTCCTCATCCACTTGGTAATCCTTCCCTTGAAAAAGATCAAGAATTCGAGTTTAGATTAGCAATTGTAAAGAAGGCTATTTTAGCCTTAACAGATGACATTCAGAAACAGACAGTCTTTGAATGAGGCTTTTATTACAGGAGAAGCTCGATAAGTTCAGTTTCTCCTGTTCTTCATAATTACTATTACTTTAACTTCGTGCAAAGAAGGGAGTATTATCAATGGGCAAAAGCAAGAAGATGAATCCAGTTTTTATTGTAGCGTTGTGTATCACTCTTTTTGTAGTTGTTTGGGGCATAGTTGATCCAGAAGGATTAGGTGTCGGAGCCAGTAATGTTTTTGATTTTTTAATAGCCAAATTTGGCTGGCTCTACGTTTCTGTAATGTCTTTACTTTTGCTTTTCTGTGTCATTATTGCTTTTAGCCGTTTTGGGAAAATTAAACTTGGTGATCCAGATTCAAAGCCGGAATTCAGCAATTTTTCATGGCTAGCCATGTTATTTTCTGGTTCTATGGGTATCGGTCTTGTCTTCTATAGCGTGGGAGAGCCTCTTATGCACTATATGGCTCCACCTTTAGCTGAACCTAGAACAGCTGAAGCTGCTGCGCAGGCAATGCAGATTACTTTTCACCATTGGGGACTTCACCCTTGGGCGGGTTTCTGCGTTATGGGACTTGCTATTGCTTATGCTCAGTATCGTCGTGGCGGAAAAGCTTTGGTTAGTAGTTTTATGATTCCCCTAACGGGAGAAGCCGGTCAGAAAAGTGTTGTTTGTAAAATAATAGATATATTGGCTATTTTTGCAACTTTGGCTGGATTAGCAACATCTCTTGGTCTTGGTGCTATGCAAATTACAAGCGGGTTGAATCATTTGCTTGGTTTACCAGATGCCTTTTCTACACAAATGAGTGTCATCATTGTAATTACTTGTATTTATGTGGCTGCAGCTGTCTCAGGAATCAATAAGGGAATCAAAATGATTTCTGATTTGAATCTATACATAGCTTTTGCGATTATGCTTGTAATGTTCGCAGTTGGCCCAACTGTATCAATTCTAGGCTCATTCCTTAATGGTATTGGTTACTATTTTAGTGGAATTGTAAAGCAATCTTTCTTAATGGCTCCTTATGGTGGAGCTCTCTCTAAATGGCTTGGAGGATGGACTGTCTTTTATTGGGCTTGGTGGATGGCCTGGGCTCCTTTCGCTGGTTCTTTTATTGCAAGAGTTTCTAAAGGACGCACCGTACGAGAGTTTATTATTGGAGCTCTTCTTACTCCCAGCTTAGGAACCTTTGTTTGGTTTGCAGTTTTTGGAACATCAGGTATTCATCTTGACATTGCAGGAATTGCTCCTGTAGGGCAAGCAGTTTTAGAAAATATCTCAACAGGTCTATATAAGGTTTTTTCTTATTACCCCTTAGGTCAGGTCTTATCTGGTCTTGCAGCTATTTTGGTTTCGACGTTTTTCATTACGTCTGGGCAAGCTGCTTCTCTTGTTCTAGCTATGTATTCTGAAGATGGTGAGATTAATCCTTCTAAAATTAAGATAGCAATTTGGGGCATTCTTTTAGCTGCTTTGGCGGCTGTTCTCTTAATGAGTGGAGGATTGAAGGCTCTACAGACAATTTCTATAGTTGCGGCATTTCCATTTTCTGTCGTTATGCTTATTGCTTGCGTGGCTATATGGAAAGGCTTTTCACAGGATCCTGTTGTTAAAAACGAAATAGCAGAACGTATGCGTAAAGATATGAATATGTAAATTGTAAAAATATTAATTCATATTGCTGTTTTTTAATACAAAGAGGGAAGAGCGCGAAAAAGCGCTCTTCCCTCTTTTAATGAAATCTGATAATCATAAACTGTTAGTATTACTCTGCTGGTATAAAATACTTGGGGAAAGAGAATTTTAATAAGGAGAGATAGATATGCTTGCGGATTTATTTGATGCCTTTTTCTTTGACCTTGATGGCGTAGTTTATATAAGCAGAGAGCTTACACCTGGTGCGCAAGAAGCCCTTTCTCGTTTGAGAGAAAGGGATAAAACTATTCGCTTTCTTACGAACAATCCT
>Ga0172378_10001198_pt1 | contig 23818 bp, 15 predicted proteins | sample GrowelOW332metaG_FD_119755 | JGI IMG/M metagenome (GOLD analysis project Ga0172378, IMG submission 119755) | Groundwater microbial communities from an aquifer near a municipal landfill in Southern Ontario, Canada - Pumphouse #3_1 metaG | ecosystem: Environmental > Aquatic > Deep subsurface >... | reverse complement strand
TACTTGCTAAGGAAACCAATCAGGAATTAATCAGGCAGGATTTTCTCATTGCACCACAGTGGATACGCAAAAAAATAAATGTCATATAAGCATGAATACAGAAAACAAGAGTAGCTGGGTGGAACTGTCTTTAGAAGAAAGGCAGACTATCCTTGCCAATATTGCTGAAGATAAAGGCATTGACGATAACGCCGTAGAAAAAGATTTTTGGGTACGCGTGTTCTTGAAAGCTATGTTTTTTTAACTGTAATCCTCTATATATCAATTAATTAATTACATATTTACAACTATTAGTTCTTTTGACTAAACATATTACAATTCAAAAGTTAAGATTAGAATTATCCCGGATCGGTCTTTAAACAGCTTTTCGTTAATATACTTTACAGCTTTTTCTATCAGTGGATACATTTTGATGCCTATCTCAGATTTCAAAATCTCAAAGAACGCTTGTCGTTTGACCTTAACAATGCAGGTAAACAATACTACATTAATTTTTAGACACCACTTTTACCTATCATTTATTTCACATTTTTTTCTAACTTTACATCTTCTAGGTGCTATAAAATTCACCCCAATTTATGAACATTAATTCTGATATTAATATATTAGGTAGCTTACCGGATTTAAACCTGATAAGTCTCTTTCTGAATGATTCCATTAAATCACTCAATAAAATTGGTGGACACCGCTCATACACCGCTATCAAAACAGATAAGTCGGTACAACGTTTTGAAAAAGCTATTACCGGCACACTCTTAAACTTCAAAAACATTGAGCTGGAACATATTTTTAGGAGCATTGTTTCTGCCGAATCTATTTCTAAAGATAGTTTATTTCTGATTTTTTTGAATGCTTCCAGCAACAATGAATTATTGAACTACCTCAACGAATCTGTTTACTTTCCCGCCTTGTACAGTGGCAGAGTCAGTGTCAAATCGGCTGAAGTAGCGGCTTGTCTTACATACTTGAAACAATCGGAAGCCGGCATTCAGAAATGGTCTGACACGACCATTGAAACCACAGCCTCAAAATATCTGACCTTGCTTAAAAAATTCAATTTCATGGAAGGCTCACTGAACAAAACCATTACACACACCTATCTCAATGATAAGATGTTTGTAATCTTTGTTTATTGGTTGCTGTCTGTAGAGCAAAAACCAAATATCCTTGAAAGCCCTTGGCTTGAATATTCATTTTCTGAAAAGCACATTTTTCTGGAAAGAGTCATGCAAAAGAAATTCTCAAAATACTACAACCTAAATTTCAATGGCGATAAGTTGAAAATTGAACCTTTAATCACGTACCAAAACATCTACGATGAGCTTACAAAATCCTGAACAAGTTGTATTAGACACAAAGCGGTTTATAGAGTCTACCAAAGGTTCTGAAATCACGTTGAAAGCGAATGGCGGCAATTCAATTCTAATTATTTGTGAACCTCAGCTTGAACATGAATTTATTGCGGCAATCCATAAATACATGCCAAAGGATAGTTTTCAGGTCATTGATTTGAATCATTTGCTCATTCAATTTGTAGAAGAAAACAAAGAAGATCTGAGTGAGCTTTTTGAGTTGCGTCAAAGTTCTGTTTCGCAAATTTTTAAATTACCGGACAATGAAATCGGATCAGATCTATTCCGAAGCATTATTCATGAAATTAGAAACAGCTTTCAGGCAGTTAAAATCCCAATACTGATTCATTCTGGTGCTTTATATGGCAGTGGCATTGAAAACATCCATATAATGGAAAATGAACTCGTCATGAAATCGACCCTTCCACTCCTTGTACTTTATCCCTCAACTTCGGATGGTGAAAACTTGCTTTTTCTATCAAAAAGACGCGCTTCAAAATATCGTTGCCATATTGTAAATGACTATAATTCGTAATTGATTAAACCATGTTTATAAAAGATATTTTAACGATTGATTTGTCGGAAGACATTAAAAATGTAATTGACTTACAAGAAATTTCAGAAACTGAAATTCAACAGGAAATTGAAAATTACATTATTACAGATGGATTAGCAAAAGAATACGCCAACTTTATCTCCACATTTACTTCCAATATTACGGAAACAGGTGGCTGGATTTCAGGATTTTATGGTTCCGGCAAATCGTACTTCGGCAAATTGCTTGGTTATATGCTCAACAATCAAATAATAATTGGCACACCAGCAAGAGATAGAATCTTACAACGATTTACCGGTATTGAGGACGAGGCGTTACTAAAAAACACCATTTCAAAATTAAATACCTTAAATTGTAGGGTCGTTTTTTTGGATGTAGCCAAACAGGACACCACCAAAGGCTTGTCTTTCACCCTCTTTATAAACTTCCTGAGAACCTTGGGTTTGCCCGAAAACGAGCATGGCGTTTTCCTTTTTCAACTAATGGTGAATGAAAAGATAATCAACATAAATGATTTTATTTTAAAGCACTTAAACAAAAACTGGGACGATCTAAAAACCAGTATCATTCAATACGCCAAAGCGGCCAAAACGATCTTTCTTCAAAACGGAAATACAGAGAGTGATTACGACAATTTAATAACAACCATTCGCAGAGATATTGATCGGTTCAGCTCCACTCGTTTACGCGAAGAATTAAACAACTACCTGCAACTTGTCCAGGAGGAGAAAGTCGTTTTCATGTTCGACGAAGCCAGCGAAGCCATTGGACAAAAGAAATTTACGCTGCTCGACTTGGAAGGCATCAGCGAATCGCTTTCCTCCTTGGGCGGAAAAGTTTGGACCATTGCCATTGCACAAGAAAAGCTGGACGATGTCATCAATAATTCGAATGTCAGTAAAGCACAACTTACCAAAGTCACCGACCGCTTTAAAACAAAGATTCACCTCGAATCCACCGAAGTGGACATCATTATTCGAAGTCGATTGCTAAAGAAAACCGATGTTGCTATTTCCAATTTAAAGGAAAACTACTTCAAACACTCCGGAAGAATTGCCGACCATGCCGCTTTGGTGGGTGCAGGTATTTCCAAAACCGATACCCTGGAATCGTACGTGACCTACTATCCTTTCTATAAATCTCAATTCGACTTACTACAAAATTTCCTTTTCGGTAAAAAGGGACTTACTTCAACCCGAGTGGCTAACAGAGGTATGATTATTACCACCTACGACATTCTTCGCCAGTCATTACAAAACAACCAATTGTATGAAGTGGCTACCGGTTGGCAAATTGCAAAACATGCTGAAAAAAATGCAGAAGTCCGATTGGTCAATAAGTTCAATAATGCAGAACGAATTCTCAAGGAAGATGGATTTTCCATATCAGGTCGTAAATTATTGGAAACCATCAACTTTCTTTCCGAAGCCGAAGTTGCACCAACAACCCTGTCCAATATTGTAAAATCCTATACCAGTGATCCGGAACAATTTCATAAAGTGCAGGACGAGATAGCTAAAGCATTGGAGAAACTGACTGAAGCCAAAGTTTTATTGGACACCAACAAAACCTACCGCATTACTTCAGATATTGAACAGCGTTTGCTGGATGAGATGAACGGATATACTGTGCAAGGTTTCGTAAAAAAGAAACAGGTGGTAAATGCTTACAAAGCTGCTCATTTCATTAAATCGATAGCCCGAATTTCGGATAACAGTCTTCAGTACGATTTCTACGTAACCACCGACAACGATGATGAACTGACCAATCCATCACTCAAACAATTAAAAGTTAAACTGAAAAGTCTGTACAACATCAGCGATGATCGTGTTGCCGATATTGAAACACTAAAAGTACAGCACCAAAACGACAAGGATTTGATTTGGCTCATTCCCAACAACCAATCTTTCAAGGAATTGGACAGACTCATTGACGAGGTGGAACGCATTGGCTATTTGGAGCAAAAATACAACAACCCAAATTCGGAAGAAGGAAAAATCATGATTCGTTTTTCGACTGCTAAAGCCGAAAAGCAAAGTCGGATGATAGCGTTAATCGAGGAATCCTTATTCAATGCAACAGCTGTTTATTTATACAACACTTTCCAGTTGGACGCCAGCAATTGGCAAAGCGTTATCCAAGCCCAGCAAAAGCAAATCATTCAGAATGTATACAGCAAACGTCTGGCTGCTCAGTTGAACGAAAATGTGGCAGTTAGTGTCGTCAAAGAAGTAAACAACGCCAGACTTCATCAGTATTTTAATGGGGCTGACTTTCATTTTTTCGATGCACAGGGCAACTTCATCGGCAACAACCTCAAAGTGGTGGAAGAAGTGATTTACAAAGTTCGCAATACCTTTGTGGACGGAGCAACACTCGAAAAAGATCTCGAACTACCACCGACCGGTTTTACGTTTGGAACGGTGAGTTCTACAGTTGCAGCATTGCTGCGTGCCGGCAAAATCATTGCCAAATACAACGGAAATGATATTTTCTCGTGGAAAGACAGCAGCGTGGTGGGTATGTTCACTGCCGCAAGAGAATTCCGCAAAGCATCTTTCAAACAAATTTCCAAGTCGCTTTCCACCTTACAAAAACAAGAACTGGCGCAATGCCTATTGGACATTGAGGTGGAAAAATTCATTGGAAGAAAAATCGATTACAATACCAACGATTTTGAGTTGGTCAATGCGGTGCGAGATTTGGCCAAACATTTAGCAGACAAAGTATCCAATCTTCGCAATGTGGAAAAAGAGTTTGATAAATTATTCCCAACTATTGAATCCCAAAAAGAAGTATTGCTTCAATTTACAGGTGCTGTAACAGAATCCAATTACATAGATAAAGCGGAGGAATTCCTGAACTCAAAAAATGAATTCATAAAAGCCCTTGAATCAATTGGCAAGGTTGAGAAGTTTATTCGCAACAATTTGCCCAAAGCCAAAGACTGGAAAGGTTTCGTGCTGGCCGTAAACGATGAGCTGACCAAAGCCGCTACAACCAATGCAACCATTGCTTCACTGACCACCGAGTTTAAAACCTTGTACAGCGATGTAGTGAAAAACTTTGCGGCATTGGAACAGTCTGCTCAGAAAATCAAAACCGAATACTTCAGCCTTTTCCAGAAAGCAGTAACCACGCTTTCGGAAAAATACATCAAACTAAAAGCCGATGCTGAATCTCTGGTTTCTGAAATCACAAAACTTCCTGCCGGATTAAACACGGCTGCATTATCCAAAGCAAACGCAATCGTACAATACGCATCCCAACGCACACAATCGACCATCATGCTCGATTATGACGTGAAAGACAAACAAAGCCGCTTCACGTATTCGGAGGTTCTGTCGTTCATCGATTTGTACGGAAGCAGGAAAACAGACATAGACATTATTCAGGCCAGTTTAGTTCGTGAAATACCACCTGTAGAAAGCCCGATGGATGCTGATAATAAAGTGGCCGCTCCTTTTATGCCCAAAACTCTACTGTCAAATCTGCCAGGCAAGAAAATGAAAGTATCCGTCTACAAACAATGGCTTCGACACGAATTGCAAAAACTAGCTTCCGTTTCCGACAACGATGAAATTGAATTAAACTGAAAAACCAAAGGGGTCCTAACTTTATGAAACTATCCGATTATTCCGATTATATCCGCTTACTCATTGATAAAGCTTTCCGTAACCGCCTTGGCCGTATGGGAATCACCGCTACCCAATTACTGCCCATCGAAACGATTCCTGCCGAATATACTGAAGAACGCAAGCGAATAGAGACGGTTCGCAACGTGTTTATTTCTGAAACAGGAACACCTGCACTTGCTTATGAAAAGTTGGTGGAAGAACTCACTTTTACCCTTTTCAACCGACTGGCAGCCCTCAAGGTCATGGAAGCGCACACGCTGTTTCCTGAAGTGATCACCCAGCGGGAAACACACGGTGGTAGATCCTTTGCTCATTTGGCCTGGTTGGAACAGCATCCGGAACAACGTGCCGAAGAAGCTGAAGGATTGGTGGCTTTTCTGGAAGAACAACTGGCACAACTCTCTAATGAAATTCCATTATTCAGCACTCAGCACCCCTATCATTTATTGCCCACAGCCATTGAGCTCAGCGGCATCATCTCCGCCTTCAATCAGGTGGAAACAGATGCTCAGGTGGAAGCCGATATTTGGCGAAGTGATGATGTATTGGGCTGGTTGTACGAAAGCTACAACAATCAGAAAAAGGCCGATCACAAAGCCAGCAAGGATAAAACCGAATACAACAAAGTCAGTATTCAAAGTCAGGTGTACACCCCTCGTTGGGTCGTCAAGTTTTTGGTGGACAATAGTTTGGGGAAGCTGTATTTGGAAATGTTTCCCGATAGCACGATTAAAAACAATTACAAAATTGCGAATGCTCCCACCACTCAAACCCGGGAACGAAAACCCCTTACCCAGATTCGTCTTATTGACCCCGCCACCGGTTCGGGTAATTTTTTACTTTATGCGTTTGACCTGTTTTACGACCTCTATCTAGACCAGATAGAAAACTACGGAGCGAGTTACGACGAAAATAAAATAGCCAAACTTATTATCGAGCACAATCTGCATGGGGTTGACCTCGATGATCGTGCCATACAGTTGGCACAGTTGGGCTTATACATCAAAGCCAAACGCAAAAAGCGCAGCACCCGCTTGGATCATTTTAATGTGGTGAGTTCCGACTTCTATTTGCCACCTTACGAAGAAGTGCAGGATTTGTTTGAGAGCAGTGATGAGATGGATGCAAAGCAAAAAGAAATTATCCGTGATATTTGGACAGACCTGCAACAAGCGTACAAGTTTGGTTCCCTCATTCGACTCGATGAAAAACTAAGCATTCAGTTGCACGGACTGAAACTGCAGTTCGAACGCCTCCAGCTCGACATGTTTGAAGAAAACACCTTGTTTAATTTCGAGCAATTTCGTGATAACTTCTTCACCAACCTTCAACGTGCGGTGGAGCTAAATGCTGCCAAGCTAGGACATACCTTTCTGAATACTAAGACGCAGGATGCTATTACATTTTTGCAATTGCTTACTCAGAAATACGATGTGGCTGTTGCTAATCCGCCATATACGGATAGCGCTGATTTTGGTGATGAACTGAAAACGTTTGTAAATTCAAATTATAGTAAGCCGCATAAATTCAATTCAAATTTATATGCAACTTTTATTAAGCGATGCTGGGAATTAACTAATGAACAAGGTTTCATTTCAATGATTCACCCGTTTTCATTTATGTTTATCAAAAGATTTGAAGATGTTAGAAAATTAATTCTTAACGAAACTCATATTGATTTATTAGTTGATTTTGGATTAGATAGAGTAAATATATTTGATGGAGGATATGCTTCTGCACCTACTTTTTATGTCTTATCAAAAAATATTAAATTAAAACAAGAAACTGCATTTTTCAGGTTATTGGATGGATTACAAGAGAAAGATAAAAAAGACATCTTTTTATCTGCTTTTCAAGATTACTATGACGGAAGAAAAAACAGCCGTTATTATTTATTAGATCAAAAGCAATTAAATATTATTAAGGGTTCACCTTTTATTTATTGGATTTCAAATGGTTTTAGAAAGAAATTTGGATCTTCTACTTTTGTAGATAATGGCAAAATTGTAAGTGGAATTAAAACTGGAGACAACGAGAAATGTTTGAGATTTTGGTGGGAACTTTTAGATATAAGTTCAAATGATTGGGCCTTATATACAAAAGGAGGTAATTTCAATAAATGGTATGGAAATGTATGGCTTAAAGTTAATTGCAGAAATAGCTTTGAGGTATTAAAGCAGCAAAATAGTTATAATATACCAAATGATGAGTATTTATTTAGAGAAGGTGTTACTTACAATGGTCTAGGAGGTAAAGGTATATGCGGTAGGATATTAGATGAAAAAACATTATTTGACATGGGGTCTTCAGCTGCTTTCTTCAACAACAGCAAATACGTGCTTGGTCTTCTTAATAGCAAATTTGTTACTTACGTGACTAATTCGCTAAATCCAACAGTAAATACACAACCTAATGATATCGAAAGGATTCCATTTGTAGTTCCTCTCCTAAGAATTGAAGAAAAAATATCAGCATACTCAAATCAGAATATCGCTATTAAAAAACAACTTTGTTCTTATCATTTAATCGAAACTAACTATGAAAATAATCCGCTTTCTATACACTGTGATAATTTACTGAAAGATAGATTGTTGAGCTTTTTAAATTACGAAAACCAACAATTATCGTTGATTTTACTTTTCGAATCTATTATAAACGATCTTATATATGAAGTATATGACCTAAGTGCTGAGGATCGTTTGCAAGTAGATACTAAAATGGGTGTTTCCGTTGGTGCAGAAGGCATCAGTGCAGAAACCTTATCCATGTGGCAAGCCCTTATAAATGAAGAATTAGGCATTACTTCAGAAATCCGCTCTATTCTCGATAGTCATATCGGCGAATTACCAACTATTGATTTTGATGAAGACAGAAAACGTGAAATCATTGCCGAGTTACCTTTGCTTTACCAAAGCAACAACGATTTGGAAGAATTCTGCATCCGCAACAAAGTGAACCCCTTGAATGTCTGCCTTTGGTTCAATCAAAATAAAATACTGCCTCAAGCCCGTGCCGCCGAAATAACCCTAGAGTTTTTAGCCGATGCCTTTCGTTCCATCCTAATGGAAGACGAAGACGGCATTGTCCCTTTGGTTGGCCTCCCCGGTGAACCTCGTTTGTTGGATCGGTTGGAGCAACATTGCTTAGCCAATGGTTTCACTTCGGCACAGTTTATGCAGTTGGATGGTTTGTTGGGCCGCCCCCTAAACGAATACATTGAGCAGCATTTCTTCAAGAATCTATCCGATCACCTAAACCTCTTTATGTACCTGCCCAAAACCCCGTTCATCTGGCACTTAAGCAGCGGCCCAAATCAAGGTTTTGAAGCCTACATCATCATTTACAAATGGAACCGGGACAGCCTGTTCAAGCTCAAATCCCACTACCTCAGTGCCCGGGTGGAAAGTTTAAACTACCGTATCATTCAACTGCAAGGCCTTGAAACCGCCCAAGCCCAAAACGACCGCGAAACCATCCGCCTCCAATTGCGCGAAATTGAACTCTTTACCGCCAAAATAGACGAGCTCATTGCCGAAGGCTACAATCCCATACTCGACGATGGCGTCGGCAAAAACATCGCCCCCTTGCAGAAAAAAGGGCTCCTCAAAGCCGAAGTCCTCAAAGCTACCCAGTTAGTAAAATACCTAAATGCCGATTGGTAAAAGTCAGTTAAAATAAAAAAAAACTATAACCCTTAAGGAGTTAAACAACGTAATGAATAAAATTTATGTCTAAAACATTCAATTTTTACTGTGATGAAAGTTGCCACCTTGAGAAAGACAAATACCCATATATGCTCATTTCCTATGTGAGTTCTTCCTATAATCAAGTAAAACTTCATAGCCAAAATATTCGAGCATTAAAATTGAAGCACTTCTTTAAAGGGGAAATGAAGTGGAGTGCTGTTTCAAAATCTGAATATCCATTTTACAAAGAGATAATTGAATATTTCTTTGCAACTGATCTACAGTTCCGCGCAATTGTTATTGATAAATCACAACTAAGACACGCGGAGTATAATCAGAGCCACGATCAATTCTATGACAAGATGTATTTTCAATTACTGGATAAAAAAATCAATCCTGAATTCAACTACAATATTTATATGGATATCAAGGATACTCATAGCTTCGAAAAAGCAGCCAATCTAAAAACTTATTTAAACCGTAAAGATATTTCGGTTAGAAATCTTCAAATCATTCGATCCTTTGAAAGCGAGCTGATGCAACTGACTGATGTGATAATGGGTGCTATTGCCTATCATTTACGGGGTGACAATAAAGTGATTGCCAAAAACAAAATCATTAAATATATTCAGGCACATTGTACAAAACCTATTACTGAAAGTACACCTCTCGCATTTGAAAAGTTTAATTTGTTTTTTATCGACTTAAAATAACAGGATATGGATTTTAACAAACTTAAAAAGTATCCTGAGTTGTTAGACTTGGCTTATATGACGGTCACACAAAGAAAAGAATCCTTAAAAAATATTTTTCAGCGTGACATTGAAGAAAATCAAAATTTTAAATTTCGCACTAAGAGTATTCGACCCCACAAAATTGAGGGCCAAGATACAATGGCTGTTTTTTTAAACCACTTAACTACAAAAGAAGATAAGGATGAAAAGGGCAAGACTTTGGGCTCACGGAGTTTTGATATGGCAAGATCACAGCGTTTGCATTGGGTGAAACACCATATAGAGGAACTCAAAAAAGACAAAGTTGAAGTCTTCAGCTATAATGATAGAGTTAAAGGTAGGTCAGTAATTCGGACTTACATCTACGATGTTGAACAAGAGTATGTTATTATTCTTGAGCCGGACAGAACGAAATTAGACTATTACCTCCTTACAGCATATTATTTTAATGAATTAGGGGGTAAGGAACAAATAGATAATAAATGTAAGCGAAAATTGCCAGAGCTCTATTAATGCGCAAGGCTCGGTAACATTCATGTGTTATCGAGCCTCGAATCTCTTTTCTCCTAGTATGGTAGAATGAGTGGCACAAAGATAGAACGTTTTTTGTAATTACAATCAATAATCAATAATTATTTTTATTCAGCCAAATTTTATGTAATGAAATATAAGTCAAAGTTCAAGTTTACTTACATTTGGTACCCAGCTCGACTAATCAGATCAGCTTATATATCAAGTGTTTAAAAAATTATTTTATTGAGAAGGTACCCAGCTTGAACAAAGTAGGTGCCCAGCTCAGTAAAAATAATAGACTTTCAGAACAAGGCAAACTCTTTCTTACCGGACAAAATTGTAACTTCGTAATTCCTAATTGAATATATGACAGACAAATGGTTTTTACAAGATATTGAGCACCAATTACTGCATCGTAAAAGAGTAGTCATCCTTGATCCAAAGGGTCAATGTGCTTTCCTATTGCCCTTATTAGAAAACAAGGGTTACCACTTGTTCAAAACGGACAGTAATCTAACCGAACATTGGCAAACCGTTCAGGAAGAATTGCTTTTTCGCTACGAAGCCGAAACAAAATACAATGAAGAGCCGGTTATTTTTTATGTTACACGTGAACAAGACAAACTCAGTTTTTTGTTTGATCTCTGTTTTACCCATGGATGCCTCGATTTGAGCAATCCGACTGAATGGCTGAAAAATAAATTGTTTACTCATACAGGTTTGCAAGTAAATATGGACAACCCACTGCTGCTTACTTCTGCAAAATTAGGAATGGGTAAAGACCTTGCATGGTGGAAGAAAATTCTGCAAAATCTCGAAGACCTTATTTCGGTGGAAGATGAATTATTGCCTTTCCTTCACGAGCCAGATATTTTTCTGAAAAATTTAGACAAAGAGGTAAAAAGGTTATTTGAAGAGAAGCTGTTTGAGTTGATTGGTCAACCTTATATGTCCAAACCACCCAAAATATTAGCAACGGAAGTGGTTAATCTCTTGTTTGACACTTTGTTGGCAAACTCAGTTCCCGATCAATTGCTAAAACTTTATTACAAATGGGTTGATAGCGACACCTATAACAGTTCTTTAAACGAATATATTGCTCAATACAAAATAGATAGCTCAGTCAATGTTTGGGCGACAAATCCAAATCATTGTTTTACTCAAATTGACCAAAAATCCTTAAAGGAAATCACTGCTAATTTGCGTGATAAATCCTATATCAGCGAAAAACTTGTCATAATAAAAGAACGTGCAAAAGGCCAGAAAGTAAAAAGACTGATACCTGTATGGTGGCAAGACATTATAACACTGTTGGAGTTTGATAGCAAGCCGCTTACCGCATGTACAAGCTTTGATAAGATAGTAACCTTTTACGTGGGTAGCTTTTCAAAAGTGGACAGAGCTATTCGTAATTTGTATGGTGTTTTCTTACAAGAGGAAGCCATCATTCGCCCATTACAGGAATTCTACGAAAATCTAAATCACGAATTATTGCAACAATGGTTTGAGTATGCTTCTGCTTACAAGTCAGATCAACAAGGCTATTTAGTTGATTTATTCAAAACAGCGAAACCAGGTATTGCGGTTATTGTGGGTGATGGTGTGCGTTACGAAATGGCCGATTATGTAGCAAGTTCTTTAGAAAAACAATTCAATGTTGAAAGAAACACCATGTTGGCTGATATTCCTTCTGAAACCGAACATAATATGACTGCTTTATACGTGGGCAACAACGAAGTTTTTGCTATACATAAAGACCGGGAAAAGAAATTATCCGATTTGTCAGGGAAAGATATCGCTTTCATTGATATGGAAGCATTGCATTACGGTAGCAAAGCGGAATATCTGGTACTGACTTACAAGGATATTGACAATACAGGCGAAAAATTACAACACGGTGCTATAAAATTATTCAGTGAGTTTGAGAAAACCATTGCCGACAACATCACCTTGTTATTGAACATGGGCTACCGTGAAGTGCATTTAGTGACCGATCATGGCTTTGTTCTGACTGGCTTATTGGACGAAGCGGATAAAATTGATCCGAGAGTCTCAGGAAAAAATAAAGTTAGTGAACGGTTTATACGTACAGTCGATCAACAAACCAATCCAAATTGGATTTGCTTTGATAAAAAATACGAAGATTTCAATTATGTCGTTGTTGCCAAAAACCACCGCCCATTCAAATCAAAAGGTGTATATGGTTTTTCACACGGAGGTTTCACTCCTCAAGAAATTATTATTCCAAAATTTGTTTTTTCCAAAGTAAAAGACACAACAACAGGCTTGGAAATAAAAATTGCCAATAAATCAGAACTCAACGACGTTGCCGGGACGATATTTGCCCTAAAAATGGAGACTTCAAAAGCCAAAACCGATTTATTCTCGTCAAACCGCAGAGTGCAGATTCTTTTATTTGCCAACGGCAAACAATATAGCACCAGTAGCATTTATACATTAAATGCAGGGGATACGCACAATGTTGAATTCTCTTTTAATGGAAATGAAACTGTATTGGCTTCGGTCATTGATGCCGAATCACAAGAACAATTGGACAGCGTTACAATTAAAAAATCAAATGCCAGAGACCTGGGAGGCCTCTTTTAATTCCTAATTGATATGATAATATTAGACGATTTAGATAAAAAAGCATTGGATCATTTCAGAGGTTTTGTTGTAAAAAAAGACCTTGTTGGAATAATAAAAGGTGGTGCAAACGTACCTGCTTTTGTGTTGGAATATTTACTAGCCAATACTTGTAGTACTGAAGATGAAATGAAAATGCTGGAAGGTATGGAAAATGTAAAAACCATACTTAGCAACCACTATGTCAACCCCGAAGAAAGCACACTCATTCAGTCTAAACTACGGGAAAAGGGCCGATTTAAAATCATTGATAAAATATCGGTCGATTTAGACGCTCAAAAAGACAGGTATTGGGCGAATATCAGCAATAGCAATATTAAAAAAGCCAACATCAGTGATGAGCTTGTCAAAACCCACGAAAAGCTCTTATTAGGGGGTATCTGGGCTATTATCGAAATGGAATACGACCCAATGATCACTATCGGATCTACGGTCTTTCCTTTTGTTGTAAGTGATATTAAACCGATTCAATTATCTTCCTTCGACAATAGTAAAGTTACACTTAAAAGAAAAGAATTTTCAAAAGAGGAATGGAAAACATTATTGCTTCGAAGTGCAGGCTACGAACCAAATAGCGAGGGCTTAAATGATAGAAAGCTCGACTTATTGTTGTGCCGTTTAATTCCATTGGTGGAAGCCAATTTCAATATGGTGGAATTGGGGCCACGCTCCTCCGGTAAATCCTATATCTACAAAGAAATTACACCTTATGCCATTTTAATTTCAGGAGGTCAAGGTTCAGTTGCTCAATTGTTCATGAACAATACGACTGGTAGGGTTGGTGCTGTAGGCATTTGGGATGCTATTTGCTTTGATGAAAGTACCGACAAACTTTTTAAAGACCGTGATGCGATTCCTTTGATGAAAGACTTTATGGAATCAGGTTCCTTTTCAAGGGCAAAAGGTGGCGAAGTATCGGGTTCAGCCTCCATAATACTTAACGGTAATATCAATCAACCTGTTGAAACTGTTTTACAAACCTCCCATTTATTTAGCCCTCTTTCGGATGAAGTCAACAATGATACCGCATTTTTAGACCGAATCAACTTATTTCTTCCCGGTTGGGAAATCACAAAATTCAGTCCTCAAAACTTCACAAATCACTTTGGTTTTAGCACGGATTTCTTTTCTGAGATATTAAAATCACAACGTAAAACAACGTATTACGAAGCCATAGACAAGTATTTTACACTCGGATCACATCTTAAACAAAGAGATTCTCGTTCAGTTCGTCGCATCGTTTCAGGTTTCATTAAACTTATGCACCCCGATGGTGATTACACAAAAGTAGATATTCAAGAGTATTTGGTACTTGCAATGGAAATGCGCAGAAGAGTAAAAGAGCAGCTCAAACGCATTGGTGGTATGGAGTTTTGGGATACGAACTTTTCTTACATAGACAAAGAAACCCAGGAAGAAATTTTTGTAGGACTGCCCGAAGAAAAGGGTTCGTCACTAATTGAAGCCAATCCACTTTCACCAGGCATCTGTTATACAGCCACAAGCGATGGTTCAAGCAATTCATTGATCAAAATCGAGGTCGTTGCTTTAAAAGGAAACGGAAAAGTAAACGTAACTGGTACGAACTCACAAGAAGTAAAGGAAAATATAAAAAACACCTATAACTACCTAAGAGCAAATGAAAAAAGCATTCTTAATGAACAACATTCGTTGACAGGCTACGACTTAAATATTCAGGTCAGCAATATGATGGGAGCGGTTATTAGTGGAGGTATAGGTAGTGCAGTGTATGTAGCTATTCTTTCGGCCATTTACAAAAAGAACCTCAAAGGAGGTTTAGCTGTATTGGGCAATATTTCAATCGGTGGAGCAATAGAAAGAGCGTTAAACTTTGCTGACAAAGTAACTCTATTGTCTGAAAACGGAGCAAAAACAATTCTCGTACCAATGGACAACCTTGCCGAATTAGCAACATTGCCCACAAGTATTCTGGGCAAATCTGATGTTCCTTTTTATGGTAATAGTCAAATGTTGCTGCAAAAAGCGGTTTTGGGAGAGTAATTAACATTCTGCTATCTTCATGGAATTATTTGCGTCCATGTTCCCGTTCATCATCCAGTTCCATCCGTCTATTAAGACGTTCCCGCATTTTGTCAATATAATAGGTGCGACTATCGTTTTTACGCCGTTTCATATCCACGTAAGCACTGTAACAGTCTTTGATTTCCATGCCAAATTGCGAGCTGATAAAACTGGTCAGTTCGGTGATCGGCGTTTCCCCGTTATTGATGCACCGCATTTCAACAAGACCATAGATAAGTTCCACCATCTCGACGGCACTGCCCGTCCATCGGTAGGGTAATACATTGTTTCTGTTATTGGATTCGGATAATGGTGGCATTTGATGGTGTTGAATATTTGCCAGTGTGCGGTGGATAAACAAAAGGGCTTTGCGGGTATAAAGAAAACAAGGATCGGAATCTTTATTTTTATCAGTATTCGGACGGACACATTCACATAGACTTTGCAGCTCTGTCTCCGTGTAGGTCATCGCAAAAAGGAGTTCGTAACTGCTGGCACATCCAGTACATAAATCGAAAACAGCATTTATAAAATCGCTGTAAGCAGTCGTTAACTGGCATCCATTTTTATCATCGGTTATTTGTCGGAAAAACTCCGTCTTTGTCAATATGAAATAGTCCATACTCTGTTCTTTTAGGATTAAACACTTCATTTTAGCAGTGTGCGCACCTAAAAGCTATGGCAAAAGATGTTCCAGATGAAAGTGATATGAGTAAAAATGCTTTTAATGTTACTGATTATCAACAATATAATTCGTAAAACAAACTTCTGCCCCAAATTGTTGAAAAGCAAAAAGTGTAAAATAGCCTTACATCTTGTAAAGCTATCTTACATTTTTTTAGGCTTGAATCGCGATAATTCTTATTTGATTATATGATAGATAAGACAATGAAATCCGTTTTTGGGGGACGTTTCTTTTTACCAATACCCAATCGGAAGTATTAACAAGGTCTTGCCATCGGATACCATGTTCATCCTGGCAAGGTATTCTGTATAAAATCAGCTCATCTGCCAACCGGTACAGGAATAATCCTTTTATCAGATCCAAGGTATCTGAAATGGTTTCTGCCAGATAGTTCGTTTCGGAACATTGCCGCCTTTCTTCCAGTAGGGCAACTAGTGAACTCTCCTTATGCAGCATAAGGTCTGCACGTTCTTGCAAAGCTCTTAAACTGTATTTACCGGAACCGAATCTTGTCTTATATTCCGGCCTTAATAACTTCTCCTTATTTTTAATGAAAAAATCCTAAAAACCTTCATTAAGTACATAGTCCCAAATGGCGGGTGTAGTTCAACACCGACTCATCGCTAGGCCTTGCAGGCCGCTCAGAGTGCTATTAATTAGCCATAGTCGTTTATAATCTTCAATTTTGGATATTATTGGCCAATTATGGATTTTATCCTAAAAGTACTAATAATGTTACAATCTGGATTCGGTAAAAATTTGAAAAACCAAAATTGTATTTTCTTTTCAATCGTTTTCAGAAATCATTTTACTTGAATGTTCTCCTTGATTTTTTGTCTTTCATATTCCAGAAGCCCTTTGGTATATACAAGTCCATTCTCTTGAATATAGTTTAGAACATCATCTTGGTTAATATTATTTGGTATTTTAAACTAAAATTTGGCAAAATTTTGGAGTCCAGAGTTTTATATTTTGTATTGTGATATAATTTCATGATTAGATGCTTCTTTCTGAATAATGTTCACTATTGCTTCTTTCAAATAACCATATTGCAGGACGATATGACAGGAAATATTCACAAGGATTTACAGTGTCTATAACAAATAGTCTTTACTTTCTTTTGATTCTTTTACCCGTATTTACACATACAGAGTCAAAGTCGGTAATCTGTATCCATTGAGTATATGCACCTTCGGCGCACGCGCTCTGACTCGTTTTTTTATTTTCATCTTTACTTTATCTGATTAACCCCTTAATTCAGGGAATAATTGATAGAAACGAGATTTCCAAATATCATAATTAGTGTTATCATGATTGATCCCTGCAAGATATTTCATTTTTATCCTAAATTCATGATCTTCTACATTATCGCTATTTAACCGACTTCTTAGATATGGTTCATTTATTATATTAGCTTTAATGTAAGATAGAGAATCTTCAATCTCCATTAGATTGCATTTAAAAATATGAGTTCGTTTTGATTTCTCATACTCTAAACTTTCCCAAACAACAACAAATTCATATTCATTTATCTGAATACATGAAAGCAATGATTGTTCAAGTTCTTTCATAGTTGCAGACATCTTTACTACGAGTAAAATGGGAATTTCTTTTGATTGGTAATGGCTTAACAATTCGACACATTTATTTTTAGCAATAATGTTTTCTGGCAATTTGGAAATGTTAGATAAATCTTTCAAATATGTCTGATGACCATCTGTATTATTTTTAAGTTCAATCTTTATTAATACCTTCCAGATAGCTTCTTCAATTTCTTGAAGCCCATCAATTTCTGTGATTATGTCATCAACAACTTGTATAGTCAATGGCCTAATTCTTTTTCCTGACAATGAGCCAATGATTAAATTGAATTTTTCTTCAGAGAGCCCCCATGGGTATGGTTTAGAAAAAGTTGGCTTGTCGTCTATGCAAATGTTTATTGTTTTATCGTCAAACCACATGCTTTTCCATGAAGCTTGATAGACTCGAATAGTTTGATTATTTTTAATTGATTCAGAAATTAAAATCCATGGTTCTCTGGTATATAGAATGTCATTCCATACCATATTCTTCATTACAATTAGGGCTTTCTTTTTTAGGATTTTTTTTTCTGCATTGCTTAATATGAAGTAATATGGATAAAACAGCTCATAATTAAATGGACCATAAATATCATAAAGCCATAAACGAAGTTTTTGGGAAGAGTGTATTTTGTCATAATGATTCATCAAGTACTCAATAAACAAGCTATTTTTATTTTTTTGTCCCAAATATTCAATGAGAGATTCACTTCGGGTCTCGTGTGTTATTTCTTGGGCAAAATGAGTTTTATTGGAAAACTCAACATAGCTATTTGTTATATTTTTTATTAGCTGTCCAACAAACTGCAGATAAATTCGATGAAAAAACTCCTCAAAATGAAAATCGAAAATTTTATATAATACTTCACACTCTTTTATTGATATCAATTCAGATTTATAATCTTTAGGTTCATTTGTTGTATAGTAAGACTCTAGATTATTCAATAGTTGAGTATCTAAACAGGTTTTAGTCAAGTAAACCAGGATTTTATAGATATTTGTTTCATTGATCTTATAAACTGGTTTGCCATCTACAAATGTTTGTGATTCAGAATAAAAAGACTTTACTTCATCAATATATTTTTCTGGAATTTTATCGATATTTTCCCTGATCTCTTTAAACCCAAATTTTTTTACATGATTAAATAGATAGCTGCCAGAAACCTTGACTCTCAAGGGAGCAGAATTTCCATTTATCAAACGTATTTGTTCAATAATGTTGTAACCATCGATTGATGATTTAAATTCATTGAATTCGAATTGTAATTTAGCCAGTAGATCAATGTCAACTTTTTCAATTTTTATACCTGATTGCTCTACCAGCAAAGAGCTCTCCTTTCCTTTACCAAAATGATCTACCAATAATTCGTATTCTTCTTCTGTGATCTTCGTGTTGGGATTGTTTTTTACCACGTGACCTTTATTCTGCAGAAAGTCCACCAGTGTAGACATTCCCATATTTAAATCTCTAGTTACCTTATTAAGTCTTATTGACATTAAATATATGCGTTTAGTGAATAAAAAATCGAGAAAAGTCTCCTATGGAGTATTATAGAATTAATTCAAGAATTAGAAGATGTACAGTAGCGCAGTTTTAAAATGAGCCATAACGGAGGGCTAGGACGCGGGCGGAGCGAAGGCGTAATCGCCTGAGTGGCAGCCTGTGGCTTAGCTGATTACCTGCAGTTTTTATTTTATATTTCTTAGAAATTTAAAGAATTTTGTAATCTCCTCATAACCTGAGGGAACGTTCACAGTATTATATCTATAATTAAATAATAATCCACCTGCTTTTTTTGCAATTTTTACTTTAAGTTTATTTTTATCTGTATCAATACCATATTTATCCTTAAGTGATTTATTAATTGACAAAGTCGCAGGTAAATTATTAAAATCATCAAAGGACGCATCAATTAAAAAACCATTCTCTTGAAGTATTTGATATAAGATTATTCGAGGAATCGCAGTTTCAAAATCAAATTTAAACTGGAATACTTTTTCAGGAGAGGAAATACCGCTATCAACAAAAGACTTAAACTTGCAAAAACCAGACCCATCACCACTACCATCTTCATCGCCCTGAAAATAAATAGAATAACCTTTAGAAACATAATCATCTAGAAGCATTTGAATTTTCTTTGGTAGTTTGTTGTTTTTCCCTTTATAATCTAATACATCAAAAAGGAATAAATTTGAAATATCACCTTTACCTTTAATATAATCAATAAAAGTCTTTTCACTTTTCCCCTCAACTAATAATAAAGATTGCTTATTACACAAAGCTGGGAATTTTGTTATACACCCTGCAAATCCATTAATAACATCTCTAATTGATAGAATATCAGCAAATAAATATGAAATTTTACTACCATAATAGTCCAACTTTTCATAATCGATAAAAGAACCATTAATAATTTCGCTCAGAAAAATATATTGACAGAAATAAAAAACACAATCTAAATAATCTTGATGCTTTTGTTGATCATCGTTTTCAATCTCATGTGAAGTTCTAAGTATAAAATTTTCAAGAGCTTTTTTTGCAATTCCACACTGAATATCCTCATTTTCTAAACAATTACTCAAACCTGAATTGTTGTATTTGCAATAATCACGTTTTCCACAGCTGCGACATTCACAGTAAGGGATCCATCGTTGAACTAACACATCTGCTAGTTCCTGAGGTGAAAAATCACCATCAAATGGCTCTTTTGATGATCCATTAATTTCAAATATTTCATTATTCCTAAATTTCAGGATTGTCATGATTCACAAATTAAATAAAAAATGGAAAAAGGCAAAATAAACATTTACTAAAATTCAACAATCCGACAATATATCAAATAGCTCATTCGATGGCTATAAACAAACGAAATTGGTAGAGAAGTGCGATTCCAAAATTGCAGGTAACATTGCAGTAAATTTAATTTACGCGCTCTAACATGCCGCCTAACATCTGTATAATAAGTTTATCATAATCAATCTGACATACAGCACTTTATCAGCTGCGTTTATTGGGGTTCTGTAATCGCATACGTTTATACACTAAAGGGCTGCAATCACATTGCAATTATTATATTGCCATTATAGAATCCACGAACGTTTTCTGTTTTGTATTTCTACCTTATGGGTTGATATCGTTGTTTTAACATGGTTTGCAGGTGGTTAGTCTGTGAAATCAGTTTACTCAATTGAATATTAAATCAATATCGAGTGTCTTTCCGGCAGCTAAATTACAAATTATTTGATTATGGTATGATTAAATATTAAAATATTCAATGAATTGTTCATATACCTGAAATCAAGCAGTACAAGCATTTACAATGTGTAGAACAAATTTTCAGGGATTATCGGTGCATTTATGCCAATGAATAGATAAAACACCGGAGAAACAAGTTATGCAAGAAAACACACAAAGTACTATCCATCAGCCAATAAGATTATACAAAAAGCCGTACAGGAGTAGGCAGCTCAGACTTCTTTCATTGATTCGTTTCTATTGATTAATTTTAGTTAAGTGCTCTTTCAATATTTTCCTTAAAAGGTATGTTTTTAAGCAGGACATTCACCTTCACTTCTTCGCAGGCATCCGACCTATCATTCTTAAACAGATACGCTTTTACAACACCTGTCCGCAAGGACTTTACTATTTTGAAACAATATTCTGGAACATTTAACCTACCAATCTTTCTGAATGAATAGCCACCACAGACGATCAGCAGGCTGTCCATTTGACTTTGTTTTCTAACCTTGGTCTCCACTTCTTTCCAGATGCCGCGATTTAACTTCGGCAATTGTGGGAGCGCATTGTAAAAACGGAATGTAATCCTTTCTTTGTCGCAATCATAGGCAAAATCCTCAGCGTTTGCCATATGGCCGATATCGTATCCTGACTTCGCATAATCCTTTGGGGAGTCCGATTGCTTTAGGCCATCTTTTGTGAAGGATATTCCGGAGCGAGAACAATCACCTCCACCACGATAAAGTTTATAGGCGACAAATAATGGAGATTGTGTCTGATAGCTAAAATAGCTTGTGTATACTGGAGTTACGATAACAGTATCTATGTTTTGTGAGAAACAGAAGATAGGAATGAGTGCCAAGAGAAAAAAAAGTCTTTTCAATTTTTTTTTATTTTCAAAAATACACATTAATCACGAAACTCACTGAACATAGAACAGCTTTTTCTATCCTATCCCATATTTCTTCATTTTCTCGTAAAGCGTCGGACGGCTTATTTTTAATAGGTTCGCAGCGAGAGCTTTGTTGTTTCGGGCAGCATCCAACACCTTGATGATTTGTTCCCGTTCTTCGTTTTCTGCTTTCAGGGCATAACCGTCTGCTGTTGCATGTAAGTCAATATCCAGCACATTGGTGGCGATGGTATCAGTGTCCGTTAGTAATACGGCACTACGGATGCAATGCCGCAGTTCACGCACATTACCCGGCCAGCCGTAGGCTTGCAGCAGTTTTTGCGCTTCAGCATTAAAACGGGTGACCTTTTTATTGAACTCGGTACAACTCTGTTCCCGGAAGAACTCAGCCAACGGCAAAATGTCCTCCCTACATTCCGTGAGTGGGGGAACGGTGATGATGAATTCGCGGAGACGATGGTACAGATCTTCCCTGAATCGTCCCGCTTCAATTGCTTTTTCGATGGGTTCGTTTGTGGCTGCAATAATCCGCACATTGGTTTTCATTTCCTGTTTCCCACCGACAGGACGATAACTATGTTCCTGCAAAGCCCTTAACAGCAAGACCTGTATCTCGTAGGGAAGATTACCGATTTCATCTAAAAACAGAGTTCCACCACTGGCAGCATGTAACAGACCCGACTTGTCGTCCATTGCCCCAGTGAACGCTCCCTTGGTATGCCCAAAGAATTCCGATGCCGCTAACTCCTTGGGGATGGCTCCACAGTCAATGGTTACAAAAGGTTTGTCTGCCCGTGGACTTGCAGCATGGATATTGCGTGCAACGTGTTCTTTGCCGGTACCATTGTTCCCACAGATCAGCACGGACATATCGGTATCTGCTACCAACCGTGCCCTCCGCTCCATCTCACGGATAGCTATACTTTTCCGCTGGAAAAGAAGGGTCTGTTCCGGCTTGTTCTTCCTTTGCAAGAGTTCCTGAACAAGGGTGTATAGTTTCTCCGGATTCACAGGTTTGGGCAGATAATCCTCTGCCCCCAACTTCATGGCCTGTACGGCAGATGAGACCCCGGCGTATTCTGTCATCACGATAAATGGAATACGAATCTGTTCTTTGTTCATCCACTTCAGTATTTCTTCCACACCGTCACCATCTGGTAAACGAATATCCGAGAGGATAATATCGGCATTCGTGGAAACAATCAGTTTGCGAGCCTGAAGTGCAGAGCCGGTATGTTCGGTTTGCAGCCCTTTCCGTTCCAGCCAGTTGCACAACATCCGGCAGAGAACGGCATTATCTTCAATAATTAGGATCTTATACATACCCTTCTTTGATCTTTTTGGTAGCCCGTTTTATAAGCTGTTTACCGGTATTTATGACTTTATCCACGGCGTCCCGTGCTTTTCCATCTTTCATGTCGGTTCCTTCTTCAATCACTTGACATAGTTCTTTTAGCGGAACATCTATTCGCACGATTTCCCATAACGGGAGCAGGTGGTGTACAAGCTGAGAAATGGCTTGGCAGTCTTCTTTTTCCATGCTCTCTGTGAGAGATTTCATATCCTTCTTCGTCTCACGGATCAGTAGTTCGAGCATTTTTTTACCGTTTTGCTCACCGGAAAGCAACTCTGAAAAGTCCACCCTCAATGTGGGTTGCTCTTGTTGCTCCCCGATACAGCGTTGCACAGCCGAGAGAAGTTCCGTGATGGAAAAAGGTTTGTACAGGCAGCCGGCAAACCCAGCAGCAGTAAAATCCTCCTCCTGACTGTCGGCTCTGGCGGTTACGGCAAGCACAGGTATAGTTCTTGAAGTTCCAATATCGGATGCCCGTAGTAGCTCCAGTAAATCGAATCCGTTTATTTTGGGCATCCGTATATCCGTGATTAGTAGGTCGTATTCCTGCTCTCGCATTTTCATTGTCAATTGCTGTACGTCCTGACAGGTGTCACATCGTACCTGGTAGCGGGTCAGCATATCCTGCGTCATCCTTAGTAATACGGCATCATCGTCAATAGATAGTATCCTCAATCCGGGAGGCAGCTTACAGTTCAACGTGGTTTCCTGCTCGATTTCTTGCTCTTCAGCGAGGGCTATTGGTATCAGAATAGTAAAAGTGCTACCCTTGTATAGTTCACTTTTTAAATCAATTGTGCCATTGAGCAATCCAACAAGTCCCTGTGTGATGGAAAGTCCCAAACCGAAACCATCCAAAGTCTCTGCGTTTTCCAATCGT
>Ga0172378_10001197_pt1 | contig 23831 bp, 18 predicted proteins | sample GrowelOW332metaG_FD_119755 | JGI IMG/M metagenome (GOLD analysis project Ga0172378, IMG submission 119755) | Groundwater microbial communities from an aquifer near a municipal landfill in Southern Ontario, Canada - Pumphouse #3_1 metaG | ecosystem: Environmental > Aquatic > Deep subsurface >... | reverse complement strand
GGCGTCGGTGCCTTCGATGTCGTAACGGACAGGGTCCTGGACGAAGAAGTACCGGTCGCTGATGGGGTCGATGATGTCCCGGTTCATGCTGTACAGGCCGTCCCATGAGAACTGGATGTCCACAGATTTGATGCCGCTCTCGATCCAGTACCGCCGGATGGCCTCCGGGCGGATGCCGCGCCGCTCAAGGGCGCGGACGGTGCCGGTGCGGACGTCGTCCCAGCCGGAATACTCCCCTTTCTGGATGCTCTGCTTTATCAGCGAGGTCTTCAGGACGGTGTCGGGGATGTTCACCAGACCGTAATGGATGTACTCAGGCTGTTTCCAACCGAAGTAGTCAAAGATGTACTTCTGACGGAGCGTGTTGTTCAGGTGGTCCTTGCCCCGGATGACATGCGTCATGCCCATGAGGTGGTCGTCGACGGCTACGGACAGATTCATCATGGGATAGGCCCGGTACTTGTCGCCGGTCCGGGGGTGCGGCGTATCCACCAGGCGCAGGGCGACGAAATCGCGGATGGCCGGGTTGGGATGGGCGATGTCGGTCTTGACGACAGCAATGGCCTTGCCGGCCTCATAGCCGCCGGACATCATACGGTCGTACCGCTCCATCTGTTCCTCGACGGGCAGGTCGCGGCAGGGGCAGGCGAGTTTGTGCTCCTTCAGATCCCGCCACTTCTCGCCGTTGCAGGTGCAGACGTAGGCCTTGCCCATCTCTATGAGCCGACGCGTGTAGTCGTAATAAATCTCGAAACGGTCGGACTGGGTATAGGTCTTGGTACACTTGACACCCAGCCATGCCAGGTCTTCAGGTATCATGTCGTAGGCCTCGGGATCGATCTTCTCGGGGTTGGTGTCCTCAAACCGGAGAATCAGCTGACCGCCATACCGTTTGGTGTATTCGTCATTGAGGATGGACACCCGGGTGTGACCGATATGCAGAGGGCCGGAAGGGCCGGGGGCGATCCGCATGACCGTGTGTCCTTTCTCTGCGCCGGCCAGGTCTGGCAGTTCATAGGTACGTTCCTTTTTTTCTTTGACGAGCAGTTCGGGGGCGGTCTTGGCAAGTTCTTCCTTTTGGGCCTCGGGAGAAAGTGCGTTGACCTCCGCGACGATGCTGTTGATCAGCTGGGTGATCTCGGCAGTCTTAGAGCGGTACTCGGGAAAACCGCCGAGGATCTTCCCGACGACTGCCTTCGGATTGGCTTTACCTTTGAAGAACGCGGCATTCTGCAGCGCGAACTTTCTGATGGTCTCCTCTATCGGCTCAGCAGACATAATGAACAGCCATTTTGACGCGCCTATATTAGGCTTATCACGGATTCGGAAAGCCGATCTGGAACCGCTGGCCGCCGGGAGTGTTCGGATCATGTCTGGCGGAAAAGATAAAGACCGGCGTCGGGACGGCAGGCCGACCCGCCCCGGGCAGGAACAAAGGACCGCCTCAGGCCTTTTTCATTTGGAAGAAGGGCTGCGCAGTCCGGAGCAGAGCGTTCGGGTCGTGCCGGCTCCAACTGCGGTAGTCGGTGCCGGCGGCGGTGACTGCTTTACCGACTGCTTCGAGCAGGGCTGGAATATCGCTCTCCAGGACGGTGCCGAGCTCGACGCCGAGCCTTTCTTTGCCTTCGATGTGCGAGCCGTTCGCGTAAAGGACGAATGAGGGCTGGCCGTCAACCGAGGGGCCGCCGCGGAACGCGATCGGCTGGACCTGATGGGCGCCGCAGGACGATACGCAGCCAGAGATGTGGACCACCGGCAGGGCACCGTCAGCGAAGCCGTTCCGGCGTTCCATGTCTATCAGTTTCATCAGCAGGCCGTGGGAGTCGCGCAGGCCAATCTGACAGACGTTGGCGCCGACGCAGGAGACCGAGGCCTCGAAGGCCGTTTTCGCGCCGTCGTCGGTAAGCCTGGCCATTTTATCGGCTTCGGTGCCGGTCAGGTTGATCAGGTACATGGTCTGGTCGGGCGAGGTGCGGAGTTCACCGTCGGGGATCTGGGCCAGGGCGGTGCACAGTTCCCGGAACTTCTCCGGCTGGGGGTCGCCGCCCAGCGGGTGGTACTTGACATAATAGAGACCGGTTTGCTTCTGTGGGAAGGCGCGGTCGCAATGCGGAACGGAGCCGTCCCCCTTCTTGGCCATAACTGGCTCTTCGGGCAGGGCGCGAGGCAGGTCGGTCTTCAGGACCTCGGTGAGGATCTCATTGAAAGCCCTGCAATAGCCTTCGTCGCCGAGAGTGTCGCGCATGTACCGGCTCCGGGCCTTGGCGCGGTTCTCATAGTTGCCGTATTTCGTGAACATCCGGACCATGGTCTCCAGATAGCAGAGCAGGTCCTTCGGGTCGGCGCCCTTCTTGACGAGCAGGCCGAGCTTGGGGTTGGCGCCCAGGCCGCCGGCGCTGTAGACGTCAAAGGTCCCGTCGGCCTTGGCCAGAAAACCGAGGTCGCGGAGAGCGGCGTCGACGGTGTCACAGGGTTCGTTGGAAAAGCCGACCTTCAGTTTCCGGGGCAGTTTGATTGTCTGGATCCGGTCCATGAGGTACCGCTCGGTCTCACGGGCGAACGGCAGGACGCTGAACGTCTCCTGTTTGATCACGCCGGAGAGCGGCGAGGCCGTCACGTTGCGGGGACAGTCCCCGCCGCCGGCGTAGGTGAATATGCCGTGGTCCATGGCCTCGTCGATGAGGTCGATGATGGCATCACCCTTCAGACCGTGGAACTGAATGGCTTCGCAGGTGGTGGCATGGACCATGTTCGGGCGGTATTTGGCGATGGCGTCGGCGATGAACTGCAGCTTATCGCGGTCGGCCGAGCCGCCCGCCAGCCGGAGCCGGACCATGCCGGCGTCCTTAGAGCGCTGGGCATAGGTGCCGAAGTTGCCGGACCTGCCCTTGTAATCTTTGACCGAAACCCTGCCGGCATAGAAGTCGGTCGTCAGCTGCCGGAATTCCGGCAGTTTTGCCCGCACATAGTTTGCGTTCATGTTACCGGAAGGCGGAACGGTTATCCAGGCATAAAAAGCGCGCGATAGTGTGTGGTGACAAGTGGATCCGTCCCTTTCGGGGAAAAAGGGGCGGGAAAAGGTTTGAGGTGTACTGTGGAACCTCAGTTCTTGTGTTCGGGGTCGACTAGACCGTTCATGGGGTGGGTGCGCTGGAGAAACTTCGGGCCCTTCCAGTTCCACTTGCCCATGAGGTGCATCAGCGCCGGGACGAAGTATGTGACCATGAACAGCGAGTCGATCAGGATGCCGAAGCCCAGTGCAAAGCCGAACTCCTGCAGCATCGACGAGTTGCCGATCAGCAGGGTCAGGAAGGTGCCGCCCATCAGCAGCCCGCAGAGGGTTATGATGGCGCCGGAGAACTTGACCGCGTGATCGACGGCGTCGTCGTTCGAGGCGCCCTTCATGACGTTCTCTCTGACCCGGGTGGTCAGCAGGATATCGTAGTCCATGCCGAGTCCCAGCAGGATCACGAACAGGACGATCGGCACCACCCAGATGACGGGGATGGCAAAGACGTCCGTGAAGATCAGGTGGGTCAGGGCGAGGGTCCAGAGGATGCTCATAACGATGGTCAGAGTGGACCGTATCGGGGTCAGGTAAGAGCCCAGGACGAAGAACAGCAGCAGGATGATCAGCGCAATGACCGCGACTCTGATCCAGTTGAACTGGTCCTCGACGATTACCGAAATGTCGTTCATGACCGCGGAAGTGCCGGACACGTAGGAGGCGGCGATCATGTCGCTGTACTCGGTGTCGTAGCTCTCGGTGCCGTCGTGGAACTCGGTCTTGAGGTCCTGGACGAAGGTCATGGTGTTGTCGGACATGGGCTTCTCGCCCGTGATGATCGACAGCTGTACACAGGTGCCGTCATTGGAGATCAGACCGAGACCGTAGTTCAGGAGGTAGTCGGCCACGTTCATGACCCGCACGCCGGTCGGATAGTCGGTACTGGGTGCGGCCAGGTAATCGGTCGGAGCCATGTTGTAGCCCATCGGGGTGACAGCTTCCTCGAAGTAGGTCGCCAGCGCGTCGGGCAGCACCCCGTTGGCAATGATGTAGGTGTTGACTGTGGTCGGATCGTCGGTACCCAGCGCAGCGGCCGCGGTGTTGTAGATCGCAGCCCAGGACATGGGTCCGCTGACGGTGGAGACGATGTCGCTGTGATCGGTCGAGATCTGGTTCTCGATCTCGGCGATATCCTGGAGGTAGCCGACGCCGTCGGCAGTCCAGTAGACCAGACCGAGTGACGTAGGTACTGCCGTGATGTTGCCGGTGCTGTCGGTGACCGGGACGGTCAGGGTCAGCTCGGAGGTGGTGCAGATGGCGCTATCAAGCTCCAGGACCACATAGTTGGGCATGATGGTCGCGCCGTCGGTGTTGTCCATCAGGATATTCAGGCCGTCCACGGACTCGGAATCGGGCATGATGCTGATCATGTCGTACGAGTCGTCGGTGGTTGCGACCAAGTAGGCCGCCGGGCAGGTGACCAGGATGGTCGCCGCGACGATGGCCTTGGCGTGTTTCCGGGTGACTTTGGACACCCAGGTGAAATAGCGGCGGGCGCCGTTGAACAGGTGCCCGTGGAAGCCTTTGCGTTCCTTGCTCTCCCGCTGATAGAACTCGATGGTGGAAGGCCAGAAGATCTTCCCGTCGAGCAGGTGGATGAGTGCGGGGATGAAGGTCAGGGTGGCGAACAGCGCCATGACGATGCCGAGCGCCAGGACCATACCCATGGTTTGTATCATCGAGAAGGTGCAGAGCGACAGTGTGCCGAACCCGATGATGACCGAGAGGCCGGAGGTGAATACGGACTCGCCGGCCCATTCAACGGCCTGAGTGAGCGCATAGTCGTTGTCCTTGCCGTTCTTACGTTCCTCTCTGTATCTGGTGATGATGAAAATCGCGTAGTCGGAGCCTGCGCCCAGCATGGACACGAGCACGATAATTTTAGTGATGTAGTAGACGTCAAAGTAAGAGCCGATGCCGTACAGCAGAGCCATAACGACACCGTAAGCCATGCCGGTAACCGCCGGCGGCACGAGTGCGGTAACAAAGGCCCAGAAGAAGACGGCAAGGATGATGAAGATCAGTGCCACGGAGAGCGGATCGATCTTCTCGACATCGCTGACGGACATCATTTCAGTGTCGTAGGCCAGTGCGTCGGTGCCGGTAACATAGGTAGTCAGGTCAGTGTAGCCGGTCGTGCTCAGTGTATCGCTGATGATGGACCGGATGTCGTCGGTCTGATGGGTCAGATCGATGGAGTCGTCGTTCAGGCCTACGGAGACCAGCACGATGCCGCTGGTATTTACATCGCTGCTGCCGTTATAACGGCCTAAAGAGGAGATTGTGAACACGCCGGGACCGTAATGTTCGTCGAAGGCCGACTGCAACAGCCCTGACTCGGTGCCGGCGCCTGCCAGGGCCGTGGCTTCGGTCAGTTCGTCTGCCGAATCATACTGCAGAACGATGACCGTGTCCATGCTGAGCCCGGTACTGAAATTCTCGTCAATGAGCTCCATGCCGTCGGTGGCCTCGGAATCGGCCCCGGACATTGTGGTGAGGTCGTATTGCAGGACATCGCCTGAATGGACCGCCAACGGCAGGCAGCACACCAATACAACCAACCAAACGACCACGATGGCCTTGGAGTGGTTGATGATGAACTTTGCTAGTTTGTTGAACATAATTCACCTGAAACGGTCAAGGAAACATCAAGTATTAAATGGTTTTGAGCATGCTCAAAATAACAGGTATTTAATTGCAATATATTGAATCTAATGATACATCAATGAATGATAAATGAAATATATGGCACAAAATAAGAGACAAAAATAAACGAGTATTTGAGCAGGTTCAAATATGAAAACTGTTATAAACTGACAATGAGAGCATGAAGACAATGTCGTCGCCGCGGGCAAAAGAAGTGCAGAAGGCCAAAAAAGACCTGGAAACCGGGATTGAACGCCGGCGGGAGGACTCCCGGCGGCAGATCCTGAACGCAGCGATGGAACTTTTCTTCGAGAAAGGATATAACGAGACCACGACCCGGGATATCGTCCACAAGACCGGTATCCTCAACGGCAGTCTTTATAATCGTTTCAAAAGCAAAGACGACATTCTGCGGAGTGTTGTTGCCGAAACGATCAACGACGCCCTGGCGGTCTCGGAGAAGTCGCTGGAGCAGGAAAAGGACCTTTTGGTCGCGGTCGTGCTGCCGGCCGCGATGGAGCTCTACGCCGCCAGTCTCTCTTCCAAAGTGGCCGAACTGTTCTATGAGGCCCACAAGAACTGGGAAGTGGTTCAGGATCTCATCGACCTGGCCATCAATTGGGCCAAGCAGTATTTGGAGCGTTACGGTCTGGCGCCGATGGATGAGGAATGTATCCGGAACGGCCTGATGGAGAGTGTCGGGGCTGTCGGGAACGTCATGGGCTACTACAGTCACGGCGGTCGGGCGGATTACCACAGTTTCGTGAAGAATCTGGTGGCCTATGCCGCGATGGTAATGCGCATTCCCGCCTTCGACATTAACGGTACGGTCGGTAAGATCGTGCGGATTATGGAAGCGGGCGGTTTCGTCATCTGCGGTCATCAGGTAGGCCACTGCGCCGATCCCGAGACCGCTGACTGACGCATGCAGGCGCCATTATTTTATTATCTTCAGGTGCCCTATGCAGGCGCATGTCACTTGATCAGAACGTTCTCCGCGGGGCCAAGGTCGTTGGCGAGGCCGTTGACCCCGATTCGCTGGAAGCGACCCGCTGGATGCAGGCCGATCAGGAGCAGACGCTGCTCTTTACCAATCTGAACGGCGGCAAAGCCGCCGCCAATGTCTATTCGACCCGCGCCAAGGTCGCCGCCGCGCTGGGGGTTCCCAAGGACGGGATCGTCCAGCATCTGATGGCAGGCATGGCCGCGCCCCAGCCGGTCCATGAGGTTGTCGCGCCGGCGTTCCGGTACCAGCAGTTGCCTCTGGATCTGATGAAACTGCCGGTCGTCAAATACTTCCCCCGGGACGGCGGCCGCTATATCTCTGCCGGCATTGTGGTGGCCGAGTACAATGGCAAACGGAACGTTTCGTTCCATCGGATGATGCTGATGGACAAGGATCGGATCGCCATCCGGCTGGTCCCGCGCCATCTTTTCACGCTTTACAACGAGGCCCTGCGTGACGGTCGGGAACTGAAGATTGCCATCTGCATCGGGGCCCCGATCGAGGCCATGATCTCTGCCGCTCTGTCGGTCGACTACGGCACAGACGAGCTGCAGATCGCTTCGGCACTCCACCAAGGAGGCCACGGTGTTCCGCTGGACGGCGGCCGCTGCGATAACGGTCTGCTGGTGCCGGCCGACTGTGACTACGTGCTTGAGGCCCGGCTGACTGCCGACACGACCAAGGAAGGGCCGTTCGTCGACATTGCCGGCACCTATGACCCGGTCCGTGACCAGCCGATTGTAAAGGTCGATAAAATCTGGGCCAAAGAGGGACCGGTCTTTCAGCTGCTCCTGCCGGGCGGCTATGAGCACTTCCTGCTGATGGGTCTGCCGCGGGAACCGGTCATTTTCCGGACCGTCCGGCAGGCGGTGCCGCGGGTAAGGGCCGTGCGCCTTACCGAAGGCGGCTGTTGCTGGCTGAACGGGGTCGTGGCCATTGCCAAGAATAAGGAGGGCGATGGTGTCAACGCGATAATGGCAGCCTTCACCGGCCATCCGTCCATGAAGAATGTCATCGTCGTGGATGATGATATTGACATCTTTAACGACCGTGAGGTCGAGTGGGCGGCGGCAACCCGGATGCAGGGCGACAGGATCATTCGTATCCCCGGGGCTGCGGGTTCCTCCTTGGATCCGTCGATGGCTGCCGACCGCACGACCTGGAAGGTCGGGTTCGATGCGACTCTGCCGCTCGGCGCCGACCGGACACCGTTCGTCAAGGCCACCCTGCCGGAAAAGCACTAAACGGCTTTGTCTCAGACTCTCAGGCCCTGCCGCTTCTTCTGCCGAAACGGCGGAAGAAGTGCGGTCGGGCACCTGATTGTTGTTCACAAACAACCGAACGGCTGTTTCGAAAGGAAGTCTGGTTCAGCTGTTACACCCGTATGCAGAGGATCTGCTTATGCTGAACTTATCCTATGCGCGATGGATTAGAATGGCCAGCACAGCTGTTTGTAATTCTGTGTAACAGAAAACAGCCGGCAGATCGGCCGGGGGAAGCTCCCCCGGCTCAGTTCCACCAGTTGTGACGCCGGTCGATGGTCTCATCCCGGTCGGCCCCGATGCTGATCAGATCTACGGGCACACCGGTGTGCTTTTCGATGAAGGCCACATAGTCCTTCATCTCCTGAGGCAGCGCGTCCCAGCCGCCTTTGACAACGGCCTCGGTGTCGTTCCATCCTTTCCATCCTTTGAGTTTGGTATAGACCGGTTCGGCCCGATTGAGCTTGGAGATGGAGGCCGGGAAGTACCTGGTGGTCTCTCCGTCGATCTTATAGGCAGTGCAGACTGGCAGTTCTTCGTAGTCATTGAGCACGTCGATCTTGGTGATGGCCAATGACGAGAAGCCACACAACCGCTTGGCGTGGTTGATGACCACCAGGTCGAGCCAGCCGCACCGGCGGCCACGGCCGGTGGTCACACCGAACTCACCGCCTTTCTTCTGCAGGGTGACCTCGTCCCCGCCTTTGAGCTCGGTCACGAAGGGGCCCTCGCCCACCCGGGTGGTGTAAGCTTTGACGACGCCCAGCACCTCGTCGAGCCGGTTCGGTGCGATGCCGGCACCGGTACAGACCCCGCCGCCGCAGGTAGCGGAGGAAGTGACGTACGGGTAGGTGCCGCTGTCGATGTCGAGCATGGCGCCCTGGGCGCCCTCGAACATAACGTTCTTGCCGGCGTCCAGCGCCTCGTTGATAAGCACAGAGGTGTCACATATGTACCTGCCGAGCTTCTGGCCCCAGCCGTTCATTTTATCGAAAAGGGACTCCGGGGTGCAGTGGCACATCTCGGCGTCAAGCATTTTCATCAGGTCTTTCTTATAAGGAAGGGTGAAAGCAATCTTCTCTTTCAGGGCCTCCGGTTCCAGTAGGTCGCCGGCGCGGAAGCCGATCCGGGCGATCTTATCCTGATAGGCAGGGCCGATGCCTTTTTTGGTGGTGCCGACGGCGTTCCCGCCGCGATACTTCTCCTCAGCGCCGTCCAGCTTTTTGTGATAGTTCATAATGAGGCTGGCACGGTCAGAAATACGAAGCCCGTCAATGTTGGCGCCAGAGGCCTCGACCGTGGCGATCTCGTCGAGCAGTTCATCAATGTTCAGTACGGTGCCGTTGCCTATGACGGCGAGTTTGCCGGGGCGGACGATTCCGGAAGGCAGTCCGTGCAGCTTGAATACCTTGTCGCCGACAACGATGGTGTGGCCGGCATTATTGCCGCCCTGGAACCGGACGATGAGATCCGCCTGTGCGTCCAGGAAGTCGATGATTTTTCCTTTGCCCTCGTCGCCCCACTGGGACCCGATCACAGCTAGACTCGGCATGGTACAACCTTGTGGAGTGACCGATGGGTTCAATCCGTTTATACTTGCCCTCGCGGGTTCGACAAAAAAAGATCAGTACGTGCCGCCGTTCCGGCGGATTGTGTCGGGACTGTTGGCCCGGTAAACCTCGAGTACGGCAGCTGCCGGCAGTTCGGTGATGAACGAGGTCGGACAGAAATGTGTCATGGAGGTCCGGCCGAGCTCCTGCAGTTTGGCGACCATGGTGTCGAGGCTCGGCGGTGACAGCTTGGCGAAGGAGGACAGTTCGCTCATGTCATAGAGAAACGGCGTGGTGTCGACCTCGCTCCGCCACAGTCCCAGCATCTTGACACAGCGTTTCTCCTGACTCATGCCCTCCGGCGACATCCGCTGCAGCAGTTCCTTGTCCTGCAGCGGGCCCGTCCACATGGAGCCGTAATGGTGCTCCCGGTCCCAAGTGGGCGAAACCGAACGCTCCAGGGTGGCCGGGTCTAGAGCCAGATATCCCAAATGGGACAGCATTTCGTCGCAGGCGTCGGCACCCTCGACGATTTGGACATAGGTGCGGTAGTAATGGTCGGCGTAGAACGAGAGCAGCGGCCGCATACCGCGGTCGAACTTACCCATCTCCCGGGCGACGGCGGCGATGAGGATGCGCAGTCCGCCCTCATGACACATATAGCCGCGGATGGGCTCACTCTGGTACCGCCGGCGGCATTTGCCGGCCTGCGCGCCCGCCAACGGTGCGGTGTCGGTGGCGGTAACGGCGAGAATGCCCCGTTTGCGGCAGCCGCGGATGGCTGACTGGATGAACAGCGAGGGCGATCCGAAAGGGTCCAGGTCCACGTAGTCGAAAGTCTGCTCGGAGAACAGGCTGTGCATGTTCCGGTTGGAAGCAATGCAGTTGGTGAGGCCATTCAGTGCGATATTGGTCTCGATGTACGGCATGGCGGCAGGATCGATGTCGTTGGCCGTGACCTCGGTGCCGGGGACCTCGTGGGCGATACGTACCGCCCTGGCCCCGGTAGCGGTCATGGCATCGGCCACGGTGAGTTTCTCGCGGCCCAGCGCGCGTAGGAGCATGATGCTCACGTCGCGGTTGAAGGCCATCTGTTCGTTGAAGAACACAGAACCGGCCTCGATCTTGCCCGGCCCATGGGTGGAATGAACGGAAGGGATCAGAATCTGTGTCTGGCCCTCGGCGATAACACTGCCCGGCGGGGTCAAACGTTCTCCCCGTTCATTAGCCGGACAATTTTAAAAGGCAGCAGGTTCCGGTTGGTCGGTGTGACCTCGAGAATCCGTACATCGTCCCGCCGCCGGATGTCCTGTAGGAGCGGATCACGGGACTTTTTGTGAAGGGTGATGATCATCGGTTTGTCGACATCCAGGGCGTCTTTGACGGCATCGACAAAAGCCTCGCTTTCAACCTCTACCTTGCCCACTTCGTCGATTACGATGATATCGCAGTCGGCACAGGCGTTTTTAATGGCCTCGATAGATATCGACTCGAAAAGGGAAAGGTCAACCCCCAGATTGCCGACGGTGATCTTGCTTTCAACGCCGGGGCAGGCGAACTCCACCTTTTCGCTGGTCATAAGATTACAGACGGTCAGACCGGTCTCGTGGCGGCCGTCCGTCTCTTTCTCGTCCATCATGCCGCCGATTCTGAGGTTGTCTTTGGACAGCATTTCGATCACGCGTTTCAGCGTGTAGGTTTTACCGGATCCTGGAAGCCCAGTAATGCCTATCTTTATATTGTTTACCATGCAAGACACCCCAGCACAGTATGGCAAATGACTTATAAAACGGTATCCAACAAGTTGTCGATTGTGTCTAGACTAAACCGTCCTGATTCCCCCGGTCGGCTGCGGGGGGAGATGTTAACGAACGTTTCAGACGCGTTCCATCCGGGAAATGTACATCAGCGGATATTTAAGCCCGGGATCGTAACGCATTTCGGCAGTACATTTTACGCCATCGAGCGCAATCGTCACGACAGCGTCGATCATTTCGCCGGTCAACGAAGAGTAGGAATATTGGTCCTCCTTCCGGCCAGCCTGCGGGAGGACGATGTGTACGGCGGCGGCAGTAACATACGGCTGGACACGGATCGCAGCGGCGATCGCCTGTTCCAGTTCCGGCCGCGAGGTTTCGTCGAAGGGGGTGCCGACGAACTGGTGGTAGACCGTGGCCATCTTGATGCCGGCCTCAAAAGCCGCCCGCTCGCTCGCGGTGCAGACAAACCGGGTCTGGGCCTGCTGCTCCCTGGTACTGTCCATGGAATGTTGTACGCGGAGCCGCTATTTATTTACCACCTCGCCCTTCAGGACGCTGAGACATGTGCCGGATGAAGACAGACTGCGCTGATCTGGTGATGAGCCCTATGAGTGCCGACGGCCGTCTCACTCTCTGTAAGAGCTGAGTCCGGTGTAACTGAGCAGGTCGCTCAGTTTCATGCCGTCGTTCCACCGCATGACAAAACTGCCGCCCCTGGTCATTTCCAGTTTTGGGATCTTCTCCTGCAGTAACCCGGCCCGGCCGCGCAGCGGCTCGGATGGGATGGTGAAGATCCGCCAGGGGTCGCCCCGGTAACCTTTGAGCCGGTAGGCATATATCGGCAGGACATGGGAACGGGCGCAGGTGTCCATCATCCGTTCGGCCTGGTCATTGAGCCGTTCGTTCTTGCTGAAATGCAGGGTGTCGCCGACAGAGCTCTTGACTTCTATGGGAAAGGAAAAATCCCACCGCAGGGCCACCAGGTCGACACCCAAGGAGCCGGCGGCGCGGATCACCAGGAACGGGGCCTCGGTCATCTGATTGTAGGCGTCCCGCTCGGCCTGGTTGCAGGTTTTGGACATCTTGGTAAGGGTTTTGCTGTCCCCTTCGAGCAGGTATTTGAGTTCGCGTTCGTAAATGTCGCCGGCCGCTGCCATGATGGCAGATGATAGAGACCAGTCTATAAAAGTTAAAGCAGGGGATGGTTGAAAGTACCCGAAAGTGGGATCGGCGGAGCAGTCCGCCGGTCCCCGGTAAAAAGTTTACGGTCTTAGCCGGTTAAGGTCCCGCGGGAACAGGATGGCCTCGCGGACATTCGGCAGGTCCAGCAGTTTCTCAATGAACCTATCGATGCCGATGCCCCAGCCGCCGTGAGGCGGCATGCCGTATTTGAACGCAGCGAGGTAGTCCTCGAAGTCGGCTGGATCCAGGCCTTTTTTATGCATCCGGGCAACGAGCACGTCGTAGCGGTGCTCCCGCTGGCCGCCGGAAGAGATCTCCTGACCCTTAAAGTCCAGGTCGAACGAGTACGAGTACGGGGTCCCGTCCTTGACCATAATATAGAACGGCTTGGCCTCTTCGGGATATTCCGCGATGAAATAGAGTTCGATGCCTTTCTTGCCCATGATTTCGCCGACGATCTTCTCTCCGTCAGTGCCCAGGTCGTCGCCTTCCTTCAGGGGGAGGCCGGCGTCCTGGACCATTTTCAGGCATTCCGAATAGGTGAGGACAGGGTACGGCAGTTCTGGCACCCTGATGTCCTTACCGAGCAGCGCGAGCTGTTTGGCACCGCGCTCCTTCAGGCCGGCCAGGACATAGTTGATGACCTTGCCGATCATCGTCATGACATCCTCCTCGCGGTCGATCCAGCAGAACTCGCCGTCGAATGAGGTAAACTCAGTCACGTGGCGGACGGTGTTGGAGTGCTCCGCCCGGAAGGCGGGGCCGATCTCGTAGACCCGGTCGAGGCCGGTGGACATGAGCATCTGCTTGTACAGTTGCGGGCTCTGGGCCAGAAAGGCCGGTTTGCCGAAGTAGTCGACCTTGAACAGAGTGGCGCCGCCTTCGGCGCCGGTGGCGGCGATCTTGGGCGTAGCGACATTGATGAAGTGCTCGCTGCGCATAGCCTCGCTGATTAGAGCGACGGCGATGTCGCGGAGCTCGAAGATGGCCCGGATTTCGGGCTTGCGGAGATCCATGAACCGGCTGTTCAGCCGGGTGTCCATCTCGACGTTAACCTTGTCGATGACGCCGATAGGCAGGGGCGAGGCAGCGGTGCTGAACACCTGGCAGAAGGTCGGGATGAGCTCCAGGCCGAGCGAAGTCTGCTTGCTCTCTTTAACTTCGCCGGTAACGGCGACGACGGATTCCCGCGGCAACTTGGTCAGTTGTTCGAAGAGCGCAGGCTCGATCTTTTTCTTTGGCAGGGTGATCTGGATGGTGCCGTACCGGTCCCGAAGGGTAACGAATGAGATGCCGCCCAGGTTCCGGGTGTCCTGGACCCAGCCGTGCACGGTGGCGGTGCCATCGGCGACGGCGATCGTGCTGGAGTCTCTTAAGATAGCCATGATAAACAAAAGCGGGTAGACCCGCGTTCTATATAAGAAGTGCGAGCACGGGCGGCGTAGGCATTTATATTCACATTCCGATTGAGATGTCATGAAATACACCATTACTGGTGACAATCTGCAGTTCGTGAACTGCCAGTTGGAACAGGGCGAAATGATGCAGTCCGAGGCCGGCCGGATGGTCTACATGACCGGCAATGCCGTCATGGAGGCCAAAATGGGGGGATTCTGGAAAGGCGTCAAGCGGATGATGAATGGAGCCTCTTTCATGCTGGTCAACTACCATTCCGACGACGGTGCTTGCGTTGTCGGCTTCGGTGGCAGTGTACCCGGCAAAATCCTGGACATCGACGTATCTCAGGGGAGCTGGCTTGTGCAGTCCAGCGGCTATATCGCGTCCGAAATGGATGTCAAGCTCGATCTGGCGTTTCAGAAGCGGCTGGGTTCCATGCTCTTCGGCGGCGAGGGTCTGCTCCTGCAGCGGCTTACCGGCACCGGCAAATGCTTCATCGGTGCCTGCGGTGACTTCAATGTCGTCGATCTGAAACCCGGCGAGGTCTACAAGGTTTCGACCGCCCACGCCGTTGCCTGGCAGGACAGCGTAAATTACGACGTCTCCGCCGCCGGTGGCATCAAGACCTCAATCTTCGGCGGCGAGGGTCTGTTCGTGACCACCCTGACCGGTCCCGGCAAGATTGTCATCCAGTCTATGTCTCTGGGCGAACTTGCCGCCAGCCTCATTCCGTATATGCCGAAGAACACCAGTTCGTGAGGGAAAAAATGACAGATATTACTTCCAAAGACAATGCCCCGCCGGCCTCGGCCGGCCCGCGGATGGAGAAGCGGAGCGTCAGAGTATCGGCGGTCGGAGTGGCCGCACTGGTCGTACTGCTCATCGCCGTCGTGGCCGCCTTCTTCGTCTATCCGAGCCTGGTTGACGTCGTGGTCTGGGCCGTTCTGATAATCTTCCTCGTGATCCTTGTGATCGTCGTGGCGTACTTCCTCATTGCCGCCATCGTCGCCGTGCCGATGTACGCCTCCAAAGGCGAGCAGGTGCAGAAGGGCGCCGCATATTCTCTCGACGACGTGAAATCGGTGAAGGAGTCCTCATCCGAGCAGCCGAACGACGGGGAACAGAACGGCAAGCAGTAAACTTCTCCGGCCGGCGGGGTCTGCTCCGTTCGGCCCTTTTTTTCCACATATGCCAATTTTTGGTCTCAATTCGCGTGGGCAGGCCCGGAGACCGGAAAACCCTGCGCAAAAAGTATTATAATAAGGTTATCCTACGTCGCCCTATATCGGTGAATCCATGGCCGAAGAGAAAGTTACTGTTTCAATTATCAAGGCCGATGTCGGCTCTATCTGCGGACACATGATGCCCCACCCCGCTATGCTGGCTGCCGCGAAGGAGATCCTGACCGACAAGCAAAAGCAGGGGATTCTCGAGGACTTCTACGTGACCCGTGTGGGCGATGACATCAACCTGTTCATGACCCATTACAAAGGCGAAGGCAACAAAGAGGTCCACACTGCTGCCTGGGAATGCTTCCAGGCCGCGACCAAGATCTCGAAGTCCATGCATCTGTACGCCGCCGGCCAGGATATCCTGACCGATGCGTTCTCAGGCAACGTCAAAGGTGCCGGCCCCGGCTCCGCGGAGATGTCCTTCGTCGAGCGGCCGTCAGAACCCATGCTGTTCTTTATGGCGGACAAGACCGAGCCGTCCGCGTACTCGCCGGTCCTGTCGCGGATCTTCCTCGACCCGTTCACCACCACCGGTCTGGTCATTGACGCCCGCGCCAAGAAAGGCTTCGATGTTGAGATCCAGGATGTGATGGACCACAAACGGGTCGTCATGTCCTCGCCGGAAGAGACCCTCAGCATCCTCAGCCTGCTTGGCGACACCTCCAGATATGCCATCAAGCGGATCTGCTCTCGGGCCGGTCTCGGTCCCGCCGCCGTTGTCTCCACTGACAAACTGAACCTGACCGCCGGCCGGTACGTCGGCAAGGACGATCCGGTCTGTGTCTGCCGGGCGCAAAGCGGTTTCCCGTCCGTCGGCGAGTACACTCAGGTGTTTCAGAACACCTGGCTCGTTGCCGGCTGGATGCGGGGCTCGCACAACGGGGCCTTCTTCCCGTGCTCGCCCGAGGACTCAAACCCCGTTTATTACGACGGTCCGCCGAGAATCTGTTGTCTGGGCTTCCAGCTCGTAAACGGCCACCTTCAGGGCATGGAGCCGGCCGGCGTAAAGGGCGGCGACCACCAGCCCGTAGATCTATTCAAGGGCGACACCTGGGACAATGCGCGCTCCAACTCGATCAAAGCCTGCCGGCTGCTCCGGGCCCAGGGTCCATTCCAGCCGTCCATCCTGGGTGCCGAGGAAATGGAGTACACCTCCCGGCCTGCGGTACTCAAGGACCTCAAGTCGAGGTTTGAGAAAATTGAGTAAGTTCGGACGCCCAGTGATAATCGTCAACTGCAAGGCCTACCGCGAGGTTGAGGGTGCCGGCGCCCTGACCATTGCGCGGGCCTGTGAGGCCGTGGCCGAAGAGACCGGGGCCCATCTGGCAGTCTGTCCGCCGATTGTGGAGACCTCTGCAGTCGCCACAGCGGTTAAGATACCTGTACTGGCTCAGAACGTGGATCCCTATGCGCCCGGTTCCGCTACCGGCTGGGTTACCCCAGCCATGGTGAAGGCCTGCGGCTGCCTGGGAACTTTGATCAACCATTCCGAGCATAAAGTGCCGGTCAAAGCGGTCGAGGAATGCGTCGAACTTGCGCTCGGCAGCAATCTCATTACTGTCGTCTGTGCCGATACCGTACAGACTGCGACGGCCGTGGCGCACTGTTCGCCCGACTTCATCGCAGTCGAGCCGCCTGAGCTCATCGGCGGCAACGTTTCGGTCACTGCCGCCAACCCCCGTATCGTTGAGAGCACGGTCGAGGCCGTTAAAGAGGTCAATCACTCCATCCATGTCCTCTGCGGTGCGGGCGTAAAGACCGGCAGGGATGTCGCGGCCGCCCTGGATCTTGGTGCAGACGGAGTGTTGCTGGCCTCCGGCGTAGTAAAGGCCAAGGATCCTCAGCAGGTGTTGCGGGACCTGGTCAGCGGCCTTTGACTGCGTGGCTAACTGCAATCGTATCCTTTTATCCTGCCGGAAAACCAGTCATATTCCATGAGGGCCCGGACTGGTCTCTGGCGTTACCGCATATTGCCTACGATGGCCGCGGTGCTGCTGATTCTAATAGCACCCCCGCTTATTTCAGGCACCGCGGAAGGTGACGCGGCCGCCGGGCTCCTCATCACAGAAGTCAGTCCTTTCTCGCAGTACGAAGGGATTTCCCTTACCAACGGCAGCGACTCGGCCGTCAGTCTCAACGGCCTTACGCTAACCGACGGCGAAGGTACCCTGACCTTCACTGCTCCTCTGTCGTTAGCGTCCGATGAAAGACTTACGCTGGTCAAAAACGCCGGCGGTGACTGGTTCTCTTCACGGGACGGAACAATGCTGTTCACGGCCGAGGGGATCGAGAAAAAAGGTTCTTTTATACTGGCGGATGCCGGGGACGATGTTGCGCTGTACCGTGGCGATGTCCTTTTGGACACGGTCTGCTACCGCAACGGGTCGGTCGCCACCGGCTGGTCCGGGGCCCCGGTCGCTCTGGGCAGCGGACAGTATTTGGTCCGCACCGGTCAGACCGACACGGATACGGCAGCAGACTGGCTGGCTACCAAACCTGGCTGGACGCGTCTGGTCTACGGCGGTCCGGGAGCATACGAGGCCGCCGTAACCCCATTTGCGTTTCCCGAGTCGGCCGGTATACCCATCTACCGAACACTGGAAGAGGCGCGGACCAGTGTTGACATCTCCCTCTACCTGCTGACCTGTCCAAACATTGCCACGCTTCTCTGCGACCTGGCGGGTCGGGGTGTGGCGGTGCGGGTGCTGCTGGAAGGTGCCCCGTTAGGGATGGATATCAGCACAGAATTGCGGCTGATGCAGTCTTTGACCGATGCCGGCGGCGAGGTGCGGCTGATCAATCCACCGACGGCCGAAACGAGCCGTTTCACTTATCTGCACACTAAATACGCCGTCATCGACGGCAGCGCGGTCGTCATAACCTCGGAAAACTGGACCTCCAGCAACCTGGGCTACGGCACTGGCAATCGCGGATGGGGTGCGGTGATCACCGGGTCGGAGTATGCAACTGTGATGGCCGCGATTTTTGCTAACGACTGGTCGACGGAGTTCGGGGACGTGCAGCCGTTAGACAGAGTCTATCCGGGCCTGCAGGCCTACGGCGGCACTCTGTCTTACACACCCCCGGCCGAATACGAAACGGTGACCTTTACGGCCGGAGTGACGCCGATCGTCTCTCCAGACTGTTCGTGGGACGCGCTGGAGACACTGACAGCCGGTACTGGGACCCGGCTGTACGCTGAACAGCTGGATCTTGGCAGTTCTTATGCGGATCTGCCCGCCGGAACACCGGTGGCCTGGTTGCAGGCGGCGGCACAGCGGGGTGCCGATGTCCGCCTGATCCTGGACAGCGGCGGCGATGAACGGGCGGCGCTGGTCAATCTGATCAACACAACCACGGCGGTCAAGGCCATTGCACTGGATGGCGGGAACGACTTTGCGGCGGTCCATAACAAGGGGATCATCGCCGACGGGAACGTCTGGGTTGGTTCCGTTAACTGGACTGCAACCTCATTCCATGCCAACCGCGAGGCAGCAGTACTCATCACAGCGCCGGCCGTCGCAGAGTTCTGGCAGGAACTGTTCCTCAAGGACTGGGGTGTCAATATCCACACAGTGGAAGAGGACGGACTGCAGCTGACAGTCGGACGCAGCGGTGATACCGTCGTGCTGCGGGCGGTCGGACCGGTCGACATGGACTACGAGTGGTCATTCGGAGACGGCCGGATACGGACAACTGCTTATCCGGCTGTGGCCTTTACCGTTTCCGGACCGGGAGAGTATACTGCCACCGTACGTTTGGTCGGCACTGACCTGACTGCTGCGGTCGGCTACACTGTCGAAGCGGGAACGCCTTCCTGGCGGAATTGGCTGCCTTATGCGGTCTCCGCCGCGCTGACGGGACTGGGTGCACTGGTCGGGTTTCGGAGGGAAAGCAACTTAAACAGCCGCGGCCGTTGAGAGACTCATGGAAATCAGGGCGATGCGAGAGGCGGACCGGGACGCGGTTTACACGCTTCTGCTGTCTTCGCTTGACGAGTACTTTGTGCCGGAGATTCCCGTCTATTTTCTGGCTCAATGGCCCTGCGGTCAGTTGGTGGCGGCCGACTCCGTTGGCAATATTGTCGGCTATTTGGCCGGTGCCCGTTTATCGAACGGCCGGGTTTCGGTGTCCCTGTTCTGCGTGGCCGCGCCCTGGCGGGGCCAGGGTGTCGGTTCCCGGCTGCTGATTGCATTCCGGCAACGGGCGGTGATGGATGGCTACCGCACTATCCAGCTCGAGGTTCGGACGACCAACTTCGCGGCTTTGGAATTCTACCGTCGTCGTGGCTTCCTGCCCACTGAGAAGCTAGTTGGCTTCTACAACAACGGAGGCGACGCGATCCGGATGATCGGATCGGCGGAGCTTAACAGTTGATATTTTTTTTATAATAAATCAAAAAAAAAGGTGGGCCAAGGCCCGCCGAAAAAGTTTCAGTTGAACATGCTGTCGTCTACGTGCTCGTTCTCGTAGTAATATTCCGAATTGGCCTTCTGGGCGCCGGAGATATCGTGGGCCATGCCCTTCTGGTACGAACCGTACCGGGAGCGGATCTGATCCTCCGCTGTGCGTGCCCGCGGCTTGGCGCGGTTAACGTGGTCGGCGGTGATAAGTTTGGCATGCTCGACGACAGCTAGGTCGCCGGCGGCCCGGAGCAGACCGCCCAGTTCCCGCAGACGCAGGGTGAGCGAGTTGGTCTGATTGTCGGCCAGAGCCCGCTTCTTACCTTCGGCAATGAGCGCCTCGATGGCGTCCACCGATGCGGGCGGGATGTGACCGTCCATAGCAATCTCCTGAGCGACGAACTGCGCGTAGCGGGTGCGGTTGGCATCCGTGTCTGGCATGGCGACGTCTACAAGAACTTCGTAGCCGTTCCCGATGATCCGGGAGCGGAGCGGAGACAGGATGTTCGGCAGGTCCTGGATGTTGCATGCGGCGACCAGGATGAAGTCGCAGGGAACATTATCCACCTTGACCGCGGCGCCGGAAGACTGGGGGTTCCGCCCGGTAATGGGGAACTTCTTGTCCTGCATGGCGGTGAGGATGTACCGTTGCAGCAGCCCGAGATGGGAGATCTCGTCGACAAACAGCACGCCCTCGTGGGCTTCGTGGATGGCGCCCGGGATGACCCGTTGGTAGGCTGGGACGCCGAGTTTCTCGTGGCCGCCGTAGGGGTCGTGCCGTACGTCGCCCAACAGTTCCGTCTCGGAGGCACCTGTGGCCATGACGAACGGGTCCCGGTCCAGTGACACGATGGTCTTCTGGTTCGACTTCTTTTGGAACTGGTTCCGCTTCTCGAGGGCCTTGGTGTCCAGCATACAGATCTTGTTGCCGGCACGCTCGAAGACCACGGTCTCTTCGGTGCCGTCGGCCAGGATGCGGGTGGTATTCACCCGTTCTTTACCGGCGGACATCTGAGGCACGGCGGCCTCCAGCATGCCGATTATGTCGCCGAACGGGTTGTTGTTCCCGCTCAGGCGCTGGTCGATTTTGCTCTTTCCGCAGGTGGGGCAGGTTAGATCGCCGGGAGCCGAGTAGGCACCGCAGTACTTGCAGACGTAGCCCAGCCGCTCGGCCACGTTCTTGGGGGCCTTCTCCGGATCCAGCAACTTGCCGACCGATTCCTTGGTGGCATTCTCCTCGGCCTTGACGGCCTTGGCGTCCAGTACTTCCAGAAGCGGCCGTTCGGGGTTCTCTGGGTTGTGAAGTACCCTGACCTCGTGCTCCGGTTTGGGCAGGTTCATCGCTATTGCGTGGGCAATCATCGACTTACCGGTGCCCGGCGGGCCGATCAGCAGCAGATTCCGCCGTTGGACGGCTGCAATCTTGGCCAGAGCGATGGCCTCTTCCTGGCCCAGCACCCGGTCCAGCGGGTCAGCGGGGATGAGAATATCATCTGTGTTTTTGATCTTCTCGACATCCGCCCAGGTCTTGACGGCGATCTTTTTGATCTTCTCTGTTGCCATGAACGGTCCTCAGTCTAGGTCGTCCCTGGTCCAGACGGTAATGTCGGCCGGGAGCTTAGTGATCTTGCCTTTCCGTTTGCAGACCAGGGTCTTGATGCCTTTCTCTGCGGAAATATCGAGGATGTTCTGGGAGATCACGCCGTCGAAGACGACCGTACAGATCTCGTCCGACTCGGTGCTCTTCAGGTAGTTGACCAGATTCTTTACCTCGACTTTGTCGATGACGCTGCTGTCCTTCTTCAGGAGCACGGAGTTCCGGGTGCCGGAGATGTCGTGCAGGGTGTCCCGTAAGGTCTCCTGCTCGGGGGAAAGGTTCTTGGTGCTCTTGGGGGTCCGCTTGACGCGGAGGGTCCGCTTCGGCGGCTCTTCGGTGGGTCCAGGTTTGACGGCAGGAGTTTCAACAGGTTCTTCGATCGGGGTCTCAGCCGGTTCTTCAACTGCAAGTTCTTCAGTCACCGGTTCTTTATCTGGCTCGGGCCCGGTAGCCGATTCTTCGGCAGGAGTCTCGCTGAACGGCTCCGGGGAAGCAGCGAAGTTTCTGACAGGCATGGTCTCGACGACCTGTGAGTCAATTGGTTCGCTGTCCTCTTTCAATCCCTTCTTCTTCCAGCGGTCAGCGCTTTCGGTGTTGAACCGAGTGTGGCCGTTTTCGTCGTCCCGCCGGCTGTGCCGGCTGCGGCCCCGGTAGGAATCATCGTCATCGCTCCGGCCGTGCCGGCTGTGCCGGCTGCGGCTTCTGTATTCGTCGTCACTTTCTGCCCGCTCGGGCTCCTTGCTAAGGGAGTTCTCCGCGGGTTCAGTAGTGGCCGCCGGAGCCGCAGGCGTTTCGCCTAGAGCCTCAGCGTCTTCCGGCGTCAGTTCTTTCTCTTCGAAGGACAGGCCGTTCATCTGCATGTACTGGTCGCCGGGCACCTTGTTACGCAGGCACTTGACGATCTGCTTGGGAGACATCTCTTCAACCTCGTGGGCGCGCGGAGCGCGGGCGACGAAGTCAATTTCAGAGGTCTGGAAGAGTTCCCGCAGGATCAGTTCGCCACCGCGGTCGCCGTCGACAAAAGCAGTGGTGACCTTCTCGCGGGAAAGATCCTGTACGGTCTTCGGCACGTTGGTGCCCTCGACCGCGATGGCGTTCTTGATGCCCGCCCGGAGCAGGGCAAGGACGTCGGAACGCCCTTCAACGATGATGATCGCTTCGGAATTCTTTACGTTCGGGCCGGCAGGGCAGCGCTCTTTGCCGTAGGCGGTAATTTCTTCCACCTGGATGCTCTGCCGCAGGTTCTGCGTCAGGTCAGCACTGGTGCCCTTGGCCTGTTCCATCAGGTCGGTGAGTAGCTCCTTGGCACGCTCGACAATCTTCTCCCGCTTGGCCACGCGGACGTCCTCGATGCCGAGCACATTAATGGATGCTTTGCAGGGGCCGACACGGTCAACGGTCTCCAGCGCGGAGGCGAGGATGACGGTTTCGACCTGGTCGAGGCTAGAGGACATGTAGATGATGCCCTCGGATTTGCCGCCTTTCGAGACCACGTCGACCTCGATGCGGCCGATACGGCCAGATTTCTGCAGGTCCCGCAGGTCGAGCTCGTCGCCCAGCAGGCCTTCGGTCTGGCCGAAGATGGCACCGACCACATCGGGTTTGTCCACGATGCCGTCGGCGTTGATCTTGGCTTTTACCATGTATTTGGTAGCGTTAGGATCTATGTTCATGATACCACTCGGGTAATCGAAGAAAAATCTAGCATCCTGCCCTGCGGTCTACCGCACAGGCTCAAGTACAGCCTTGCTTGGGCTGCCTTAGCCCTCCCCATCTCTCCATCGCTGTTTGGCCGCAGTGTCCCTCATCGGGATTACGGCGTGATTGGCGCAGGTCCTGTGGTCGCTGCGCCGGTGATTATGATAGTGAACAGGAAAATCAGGTTTTCCTTGATAGTATGTATCGGAGATGACGTTTAAAAAGCTGTTGGGACCAATTATCCAACCAATCTGCCTTCGAGACAAAGGCTGAATCGGAGAATCAGCGGCGTTGCTGTTACCGATCACCACAGTGCATTCATTGGAACTTAAGATCAGAGTACCAGAGCAGTGCCGGCAATAGTTTCCATTCAGCGGTGTCTGGTCACTGTGCTGTCATTAACAGTCAATTTACGGGTGGCACCGCTGTCTGCCCTCCCGAACGGACCGCGGCTGCTGGTGCAATTAAATGGTTTCGCCGAGCGCAAGCTCCTGGGCCCCAGCCTCCCGGAGCAGGTCCCGGGTGGACGGATCGCAGGTAAAATACACGATCTGTACCGCGGCAGCGGCCTCTTTAAGGGCTGCGACCGCACCCCGCCGCCGGGCGGGATCGGACGTCAGCAGCACATCGTCCAACAGTAGCGGCGGCCGTTCGGCCGACAGACTGAGCGCCACGCCGAGCTTGAGCGCCAGGCGGACCTGATCGCCAAGGCCGCTCGACCAGGCTTTTTCGTCCTTGGTCTCGCCGGTACTGGTATCGGTCACTGCCAGGGTCGGACCGCGCGGGTCCCTGGACAGGCGGTACCGGTCCGTGGTCATGACAGCCAGAAACCGGTCGGCATCCGCCAATACCCTGGGTTCGTGGTCCCGGTAGGCGACGGTGCATGCCCGATCGAGCAGCAGTTTCTCAAAGGCCAGCCGGACCCAGGCTGCGGTGTCCGCCGTCAGGGTCTCCTCGGCCGCTGTACAGGAGCTGATAGCATCCTCCAGGGTCTGGTCACCCAGGATGTCCTGCAGTTGCTGGCGGTTTG
>Ga0172378_10001196_pt1 | contig 23834 bp, 24 predicted proteins | sample GrowelOW332metaG_FD_119755 | JGI IMG/M metagenome (GOLD analysis project Ga0172378, IMG submission 119755) | Groundwater microbial communities from an aquifer near a municipal landfill in Southern Ontario, Canada - Pumphouse #3_1 metaG | ecosystem: Environmental > Aquatic > Deep subsurface >... | reverse complement strand
TTTAACAGGGCCGTTAGCAGCACGACGTTCTGCATCGGTTTTAACACTACGAATCGATGATTTAATGTTTGGCAACGAAATTCACCTCCTAAAAATTACTTTACCCATGAATTTTATCACGAGACGGTAAATTTGGCAAGAGATATTTCATATATTGACGGTCATACTTGCTTGTGAGATGTTATAAATGCTATAATAATTGATACTTGTAAGATATAATTTAGCAAAGAAAGTAAGGAGTATGAATATATGAAGCAAGAAACAATTAGAAATTTTTCCATTATTGCGCACATTGACCATGGCAAATCCACCTTGGCGGATCGTTTGATTGAAACTACGGGGACCCTGTCTAGACGTGAGATGGAAGAACAAATTTTGGATTCGCTGGACTTAGAAAGAGAACGAGGAATTACCATTAAAGCTCAAGCTGTAAGACTTGCGTATAAAGCAAAAGATGGTAATGAATATATGCTTAACCTAATAGATACCCCCGGCCATGTGGATTTCACATATGAAGTGTCCAGAGCTTTGCAAGCTTGCGAGGGAGCACTTTTAGTTATTGATGCTACCCAAGGCATAGAGGCACAGACATTAGCTAATGTTTATTTGGCCATGGAGAATGATTTAACTATAATACCAGTTATTAACAAAGTGGATTTGCCCAGTGCGGATCCGGAAAGAGTAAAACATGAAATAGAAGAAATTCTTGGTATAGACGCATCAGAAGCAATTTTATGTAGTGCGAAAACAGGTATTGGTATTGATGAAGTGTTGGAAGCTATAGTGACAAGAATGCCACCTCCTAAAGGAGATAGTACGAAACCTTTACAGGCGCTGGTTTTTGATTCTAAGTTTGATGCTTATAAAGGAGTAGTTCTCTACCTTCGTGTTATTAACGGCAGCCTGCGCAAGGGTATGAAAATTAAAATGATGGCAACAGAAAAGGTGTTTGAAGTTACAGAAGTTGGTTGCTTTATACCTAAACCTGTTGTTGTGGATGTTTTAGAAGATGGCCAGGTGGGTTTTATCGCTGCCGGAATTAAAAATGTGCGTGACGCGCGAGTAGGCGATACTGTTACTGATAATTCTAATTGTGCGGAGGCTCCATTGCCGGGTTATCGTAAGGCAACGCCTATGGTTTATTGTGGTCTTTATCCTTTAGATAATTCCGATTATGATAATTTGCGGGATGCTTTAGAAAAATTACAATTAAATGATGCTTCCTTAGTTTTTGAACCGGAAACCTCAGCAGCTTTAGGTTTTGGTTTTCGCTGCGGTTTCTTGGGTTTACTGCATATGGATGTTATCAAGGAACGTTTGGAAAGAGAGTATAATCTTTCACTTTTAACTACGGCGCCAAACGTTATATATGAAGTGTTTCGTACAAATGGTAATGTAGAAATGGTTGATAATCCGGCATTCTTTCCGGATCCGACTTTAATTGAGCATGTGGAGGAACCTTTTGTCAATGCTACTATTATTGTTCCCAAAGATTATGTTGGTGCCGTAATGGAGCTTTCGCAAGAAAAACGTGGTGAATATGACAACATGACTTATTTGGACGAAACAAGAGTTATGATTCATTACGCACTACCTTTAAGTGAAATAATTTATGATTATTTTGATAAACTGAAATCTTGTTCGCGCGGCTATGCTTCGTTGGATTATGAGCTGCATGGATATAGGCCTTCCAATTTGGTTAAAGTTGATATACTTCTTAATGGTCAGCCGGTGGATGCTTTATCAGCTATAGTTCATAGAGAAAGAGCCGTCTATCGAGGAAGACAACTAGTTGAAAAATTGCGTAGTCTTATTCCCAGACAGATGTTTGAGATTCCTGTCCAAGCAGCAATTGGCAACAAAGTTATTGCGAGAGAAACCGTTAGCGCTATGCGCAAGGATGTATTGGCAAAGTGTTACGGCGGCGATATTTCTCGTAAACATAAATTATTGGAAAAGCAAAAAGAAGGTAAAAAACGCATGAAGCAAGTGGGCACTGTAGAATTACCACAGGAAGCTTTTATGGCTATATTAAAGATGGATGACAATAAATAAAAGTTATTTGAGTATTACAAACGAGGTTGTACTATGGATAAGTGGAAACAAATTCAAGGGATATATATACATATCCCTTTTTGCTTGCAAAAATGTCAATATTGCGATTTTGCATCCTTTTCTCAAGAAAGCAAAGAAGTCATGGGAAAATATACTGATAAGCTTTGTCAAGAAATAAAAAAGCATGTTTTGCATATGCCTATTAATGCATGTGCAACGATTTATTTCGGTGGGGGAACGCCATCGGTATTGCCTGTAGAATATCTAAAAAAAATAGTGGAAACTATGAAGGATAGTGGTTTGTGGGGCAACCCAGCTGAGGCAACCATTGAGGCAAATCCGGGAACTATTTCTTTGGAAAGTTTACAAGCCTATAAAACTATGGGTTTCAACCGTATTAGCTTTGGGATACAGTCCATGCATGATACAGAACTTAAAGCAATGGGACGCATACATAGTGCAAGCGATGCAGTAGCAGCTGTTAAAATGGCCAGACAGGCAGGCTTCACACGAATTAGCGCGGATTTAATTTATGGGTATCCGGGGCAAACGTTGGAGTCTGTAATCAATTCTTTGCAGACACTGGTGCTACAAGGTATTAAACATTTATCAGTTTATGGTTTGGTTGTTGAAGACGGTACGCCTTTGCAACAAAAAGTAAAGACAGGTGAATTGTTGCTGCCAAGCGAGGATGTCAGCGGTGACATGTATGATTTTATAGCTAATTACTTACCCTGTCAGCAATATAAACGTTATGAAATATCCAATTATGCTTTAGCGGGAGAAGAATCACAGCACAATTTACTTTATTGGCAATATTTACCCTATTTGGGCTTCGGAGTATCGGCTTGTTCTTTTAACGGAGAAGAAAGAATGACTAACGTTGCTACTATTGAAGAATATTTACAAGGAGCCACGCCCATAAAAGAAGAATTATCCTTTGCTACTAGACTGGAAGAATATATTTTTATGGGGTTACGCACTAGCCAAGGAATAGATTTAGCTCTGGCCCGTAAAAGGTTTAATGTTGATCTAATGGAACTATATAAGACAGTGATTAAAGAGTGCCGGAGTAAGGGGCTTTTGCAGTTGGACTCTAGTAAAACTGTTATGAGTCTAACCGAGTTTGGCATGAAGTTTGGCAATCAAGTATTTGAAAAATTTTTGTAAAAAATGCTATAAAGTATTGACAACTATCAAAAGAAGGAGTATCTTTATATCAAGGTGTTAGCACTCTTCACCATAGAGTGCTAACAACAACCGGCGAGGAGGTTGTAGTAATGCTTAGTGATAGAAAAAAGAAAATTTTACAAATTGTTATAGAAGACTATATTGCTACAGCTGAGCCGGTTGGTTCACGCACTATTGCACGTAAGTATGATTTGGGAATTAGCCCGGCTACCATAAGAAATGAAATGAGTGATTTAGAGCTTTTGGGTTTTTTAGAACAGCCACATACTTCGGCGGGACGTGTGCCTTCGGCACTAGCCTATAGGTTTTACGTGGATTCCATGATTTTGCCCGGAACCTTAACTAATAACGATCGTGCCCTGATAGATAGTTGGTATCGTGAGAGGGTTCGCAGTATTGATGACATTTTTCAGTCCACAGCCAAAATCCTTTCGAGAATGAGTAAGAATGTTTCTATGTTTTTGACTAATCGAGATAGTAGCAGCGCATTTTCTTATATGAGGTTTTTACCACTTAACAGTAAGCGCGCTATTCTTTGTTTGATTACAGACGATGGCAATATTGATAATTGCGTAGTCGAAGTACCTTTAGGAATGAAACAGGAAGAAATGGATTATTTAGCTCAAAGAATTAGTAATAGACTTAATGGAATGAAGCTTCGTGATATTAATGGAACCATGTTAGAAGAGTTATACAATGATTTATCAGGAGATAAAATGTTATTCTCCTCTTTGCTAAAAGCAGTGAAACAAATGAGCGCCGGTCAGCAAGAACAAAAAATGTTTTTGGGTGGAACGAAACAATTGTTTAATCAGCCGGAATTTAGAGATTCAGAACGCATAAAAGATCTTTTAAGTGTTTTGGAGGAAGAAAAAGTTTTAAAGGATATGTTAAACGCCGGAGAAGATTCTGGTTTGCGTATAACTATTGGTAGTGAAAACAAGTTTGCAAGTATTCAAGATTGCAGCATGATTCAGGCCACTTATCGTTTAGATGGTCAAGTAGTTGGAACTATGGCTGTGTTGGGACCTACGAGAATGGAATATGGTAAAGTTATATCAGTTATGGACTATCTTCACAAATATTTACAGATAGTTTTTGATAAAAATAAAAGTTAAATAAACAAGGAGGAACAAAAGTGCAGAATAAAGAAAATGAAGAGGCCAAAGAAAAGGTTTCTGCAGAGGAACTGGTAGTAGAAGAAACAGCTAAGGTGGCTGCTGCTACTGATACTCAGGAAGAAAAACCCACAGAGGTACCTCCGGAAGTAGACGAAAGAGATATTAAAATTGAAGCTTTGCAGGGAAAGTTATTACGTTTGCAAGCGGATTTTGATAATTTGCGTCGTCGCAATAGCGAAGAACAAACACAATTAGCTGGTTTTGTTACAGTTGGTGTTGTAAATAAGTTCTTAAAAGTTTTAGATAACTTTGAAAGAGCAGAAAAAAGCATAGAGCAGTCACCTGATAGTGGAACAATTAAAGTGGGGCTGGAAAAAATCCATAAACAATTTGAGCAAGCTTTAAAAGAACTTAATGTTGTGGAAATACCGGCACAGGGAGAAAAATTTAATCCCGGACTGCATGAAGCAATTATGCGTGCTGAGAATGAGCAATTCTCTGAAGACACAATTGACATGGTTTTGGAAAAAGGCTATAAGATAAACGATAGAGTTGTTCGTCATAGTAAGGTTAGAGTCGTAACTAAAGAATAGTTGAAAAATCTCAAATTGGCGGGATTTTCATATAAAATAAGAATAATGATAGGGAGGAATTTTAAATGTCTAAAATAATTGGTATTGATTTAGGTACAACAAATTCTGTTGTTGCAGTAATGGAAGGTGGAGAAGCAACTGTTATTTCCACACAGGAAGGCGGTCGTTTAACACCGTCAGTAGTAGGTTTCAGCAAAAGCGGGGAACGTTTGGTAGGGCAATTGGCTAAACGTCAAGCAATTTCTAATACAGATAGAACAATTAGTTCTATTAAACGTCATATGGGTACTGATTTTAAAGTAACTATAGACGATAAAAAATATTCTCCCGAAGAAATTTCTGCTATGATTTTGCAAAAAATGAAGAGTGATGCTGAAAAATATTTAGGAGAGACCGTAACGCAAGCAGTTATTACGGTTCCTGCATATTTTAGCGATAGTCAACGTCAAGCAACTAAAGATGCCGGTAAGATTGCCGGTTTGGAAGTAATGCGTATTATAAACGAGCCTACTGCTGCTGCCTTAGCGTATGGTATTGATAAGAGTGATGATCATATTGTACTTGTTTACGATTTAGGCGGCGGTACTTTTGATGTGTCCATTTTGGAAATGGGCGACGGCGTATTCGAAGTTAAGTCAACTAATGGAGATACTCACCTAGGTGGCGATGACTTTGATGAACGTATTATGAAATGGATGACCGGTGAATTTAAGAAAACTAATGGTATTGATTTAACTCCTGATAAAATGGCAATGCAACGTATTCGTGAAGCTGCTGAAAAAGCCAAAATTGAATTGTCTAACATGATGTCTACTAATATCAATCTGCCGTTTATTACCGCAGGTGCTGATGGTCCTCAACATTTAGATATGGATTTAACTCGTGCTAAATTTGATGAATTAACTTCTGATTTGGTTGATAGAACAATTGTTTCTACTAAAAAAGCTTTAGCTGATGCAAAACTAGAAGCTAAAGATATTGCAAAAGTTTTGCTTGTTGGCGGTTCTTCCAGAATTCCGTCTGTGCAAGATGCTATTAAAAAGGTGTTGGGCAAGGATCCAGCTCATGGCGTAAATCCTGATGAGTGCGTAGCGGTTGGTGCTGCTATTCAAGCAGGCGTTTTGGCCGGTGATGTTAAAGATGTATTGCTTCTTGACGTAACACCTTTGTCCTTGGGTATTGAAACTCTAGGCGGCGTATTTACGAAAATAATTGATCGTAACACTACAATTCCTACTTCTCGTAAGCAAGTATTTTCTACTGCCGCAGATAATCAACCTGCTGTTGATATTCATGTGTTGCAAGGTGAACGTGAAATGGCTACGGATAATAAAACCCTTGGACGTTTTGAATTGGCAGGTATTCCGGTTGCTCCTCGTGGGGTTCCTCAAATAGAAGTTGCCTTCGACATTGATGCCAACGGCATTGTTAATGTTAGTGCTAAAGATCTTGGAACCGGTAAAGAACAAAAAATTACTATTACTTCTTCCGGAAGTTTAAATAAGGATGAAGTTGAAAAGATGGTTAAAGAAGCAGAAGCGAATTCTGAAGCAGATAAGAAACGTAAAGAGAGCGTAGAAGTACGTAATCAAGCAGATTCCTTGTCTTACCAAGCTGAAAAGACTTGTAAGGATATGGAAGGAAAAGGCCACGAAGAGCTAGTTAAGAAAGTACAAGATGCATTGGCTACCTTGAAGGAAACCTTGAAAGGTGAAGATAGCGAGAAGATTAAAGCTGATACTGAAGCTTTGACCAAACCGTTATATGAATTGTCAGCTGAATTATACAAGCAAACTGAGGCTGCTAAAGCTACTGAAGGCTCTGAAGCCGGTGCTTCTGATGCAGAAGGTAAAAACGCTGCTGATGATGTTGTAGATGCAGAAGTTGTAAACGAAAAAGACAAAAAATAATTAAAGTTAAAGATATGTGCTAATTTGCCTTACTAAACCTTGTGTTTTTCTAGCAAGCTATACTAAAATAGTATAGTCTTGCTGGAAAAACCACGGTTTTTACTGCATTATAGTAATGATGTTAAAAAAGTTTTAAATGGGATGGTGCTATTTTGGATAAAAAAGACTATTATGACGTGCTAGGAGTGGGAAAAACCGCTACAGCCGATGAAATAAAAAAAGCATACCGCAAGCTTGCACGTCAGTATCATCCTGATGTGAATAAGGATAATCCGGCTGCTGCCGAAAAATTTAAAGAGTGCTCTGAAGCCTATAGCATTTTATCTGATGAGCAGAAAAAAGCTGCTTATGACCAATACGGTCACGCTGCTTTTCAAAATGGCGGTGGTGGAGCTCAAGGAAATCCTTTTGGCGGTCAAGGCGGTTTTGGCGCCGGACAAGGTATGGATGATATTTTTGACATGTTTTTCGGTGGCCAAGGACGCAGTTCGCGAGGCAGGAATGATAATGGTCCTAGAAGCGGCGCAGATTTGCGTATGGATTTAGAAATAAAATTTGAAGAAGCAGCTTTTGGTTGTGAAAAAGAAGTTAGCTTGAATCGTGAAGAAGAGTGTGACGTTTGTCATGGTACCGGTGCTGAGCCTGGAACTAAGGTGGAAACCTGTAGTGAATGTCACGGTACCGGAGAAATTCGTGTTACGCAAAATACCATGTTTGGACAAATGGTTAATGCACGCCCCTGTCCTCGTTGTCATGGCAAAGGTAAAATAATTAAAACCCCTTGTCACGCTTGCCGTGGTACAGGGCGTGTAAAACGCAATAAAACTTTGACAGTTAAAATACCGGCCGGCGTGGATAACGGTTCAAGACTAAGGGTTTCAGGCGAAGGCGAAGCGGGTATACGTGGCGGTGGCAAGGGTGACTTGTACGTTTACTTGTATGTGAAACCGCACAAGTTTTTTGAACGTGACGGGACAACCATTCATTGCGAAATTCCAATAAATATTGTTCAAGCCAGCTTAGGTGCTGAAATAAAAGTTCCTACTTTAGAGGGACAAGTTATTATGAAAGTTCCGGCAGGAACTCAGCCGGGGAAGGTTCTGCGGTTAAGAGAAAAAGGTGTTGCCAGTCTTAGAGGTGGCGCTAAGGGTGATCAGTTGGTGCGAATTAAAGTTGTAGTTCCAACAAAGCTTAGCGACAAACAAAAAGAAGCCTTGGAAAAATTTTCCGTTGTTAGTGGAGATGATATTAATCCGGAAGAAAAGAGTTTCTTGAAGAAAATTTCCGGCTTGTTTAAATAACAGACAGGAGAAATGTTAATGCAACAATGGATTGAAGTAAGTGTACAAGTAACACATGAGGCTGTGGAAGCAGTTGCTGATATATTCAATTGTTTAAGGGCAGGCGGGGTTGTCATTGATGACCCGCTGCTCTTAAATGATTTGCGCAATTCTAATATTTGGGAGTTTTGTTCTATACCGGAACAAAATAATACTGAAATAGTGACTGTTACTACCTATTTCCCTGAAGATGAAGAACTTGCGAATCGCCTTACTCAGGCAGAGAAAATGATAGATGAAGTAGAAGCTCGTATTGGACCTTGCCGTTTTGGTCCCACAAGATTTCGTAAGTTAAAAGAATCAGATTGGGCTAACGAATGGAAACAGTTTTTTCATACGACAAAAGTAGGCAATAAGCTAGTTATTAAACCAACTTGGGAAGATTATGCGCCACAACAAGATGAAAAGGTTATCATCATTGATCCGGGGATGGCTTTCGGTACAGGGACCCATCATACTACCAATATGTGTATGAAGAATTTAGAAATATTAGTTAAGCCCGGTGCTACCGTATTTGATATTGGTTGTGGCAGTGGTATATTAGCCATAGCGGCCGCACTTTTAGGCTCTGGCAGCTGCAAGGCAGTTGACATTGATTTGACAGCTGTAAAAGTAGCAAAAGAAAATGTTGCGTTAAATAATTTGACTGCTAAAATTTCTGTACAGCAAGGTGACTTATTGCATGGTACCAAAGGCAAAGCAGATGTAATAATTGCCAATATTATAGCGGATGTTATTATTATGCTTTTACCTGATATCCCTGAAAAATTAAACGACAAAGGCGTCTTTTTGGCTAGTGGAATCATTGATACCAGAGTAGAAGATGTTTTACAGGCAGCCGCTAAAAATTTGATGAAAATAGTAAAGGTAGATATGCAAGGTGGTTGGGCAGCTATTACTATGTGTAGGGAGGAATAATTTTGCACAGATTTTTTTTACCGGAATCTTACGCAGAAAAAATGTCAATAAGAGGCAAAGATGCCCATAATATTATTAATGTACTGCGGATGCAAGTGGGTCAGCAGTTGCAAATTATTAGCAACGACCAGGTAAGTGCTCTGATGGAAATCTCAGCACTTACTGATGTCGTTGTTTCTGTGCATCTAGTCAAAAAAATATTAACGACTAATGAGCCCACTGTCCGTATAATTTTAGCCCAAGGTTTGCCCAAGGGAGATAAGATGGACTTTGTGGTGCAAAAAGCAGTGGAAATGGGCGTTAGTGAAATCATTCCGGTGAGCATGGATAATTGTGTAGTACAGCTAGATGCTCCCAAAGCTAAGAAAAAAACTGAACGGTGGCAAAAGATTGTTGAAGAGGCCGCAAAGCAAAGTAAGCGGGACATCGTTCCGCAAGTCTCTTTACCTATTACGCTTAAGCAGCTTTTAGTTAGCAAGCAAGCGGTGCCGTTGAAAATAGTGGCTTATGAGATAGAAGATCGTCGAGGACTAAAGGAGCTGTTGCAGGAACAGACAGACCTTAAGGAAATTCTTTTGCTTATTGGACCGGAAGGTGGTATTTCCAAAGAGGAGCTGGCTCTGGTACAGGCAGGTGGAATGGAATCAGTGAGTTTAGGTAAGCGAATTTTGCGTACCGAAACAGCGGGTTTGGCTACAGTAGCAGCTATTTTATATGAAACAGGAGACTTTGGAGGTTAGAATGAAAACCATAGCTTTTTATACCTTGGGCTGCAAGGTAAATCAGTCAGATACGGCCTCTATGGAAAAAATATTTAGACAGGCGGGCTACAAAGTAGTAGAATTTAACTCTAAAGCCGATGTTTATTTGATAAATACTTGTGTTGTTACAAATATGGGGCAGAGTAAGTCAAGAAAAATTATCCATAAAGCAGTGCGCCAGAATCCAGGTGCTTTTATAGTGGTGACAGGTTGTTACCCTCAGACATTTCCCGAAGAAGTGAAAAATATTGCCGGCGTTGATCTTATTGTGGGTAATCAAGACAGAGGAAATGTAGCAAAACTTGTAGAAATGGCATACGGTTCTAATCAAGCAGATACTATAGACATGGTAAGAAAATTAGAAGCTGGCAGTAAGTTTGAAGAAATAGATGCAGATGAACAAGCCCATAGAACAAGAGCATTTTTAAAAATTCAAGAGGGCTGCAATCAGTTTTGTACTTATTGTATTATTCCCTATGCTCGGGGGCCTTTGCGTTCCCGCAGTATAGCTAATATTACCGAAGAAGTTAATAACTTGGTAGCGGGCGGATTTAAAGAAGTAGTGCTTATTGGGATACATTTAGGGGCGTATGGACATGAAGACAATAAAGAAGTTACCTTAGTAAATGCGGTGCGGGCTGCCTTGGCGGTTCCGGATTTAGTGCGGTTACGGCTAGGTTCTTTGGAATCCGTGGAAGTAGATAGTGAATTGTTAGCATTAATGGTAAAAGATAATAGAGTTTGTGCTCATTTGCATTTACCTTTGCAAGCCGGCAGCGATAAAATATTAGCATCGATGCATAGGCCCTACAATACGGAAAAATTTATGGATATACTGAAACAAGTAAGAAAAATATTACCTGATGTTGCTATAACTACAGATATCATTGTTGGTTTTCCCGGAGAAACAGATGAGGATTTTGCTAAATCTTTGCAATATATAAAACAATGTAATTTCAGTAAAATACATATTTTCCCTTATTCTCCGCGGAAAGGTACTCTAGCCGCCAGTTATTCGCAGCAGGTGCCTGGAAAATCTAAACAAGATAGAGCGGCAACGCTGGAATTGTTGTCAGAAGCAAGCCATATAGCTTTTTGCCAAAAATTTATAGGCAAAACAGTTTGCGTAATTATGGAAAATCAAAATGCTGCTGGTCTATGGGAGGGCTTATCCCCTGAATACATTAGAGTATTTGTGCAAGGCGATAGCACTTTAGCTGGTACGAAGCAAGCCGTCATAATAGAAAAATTATATGAAGATGGTGTCTTTGGCAGGTTAGTGTAGGGAAAAGATTTTATTGGCAAGTAAAATTTTTATACAAAGGTGGTGATAAAATGTCCGATTGTATATTTTGTAAGATAGTTGCGGGTGAGATACCAAGTGCAAAGCTTTATGAAGATGACAAGATTATAGTTATTAATGATGTTAATCCCGGGGCACCTGTCCATGTACTTATAATTCCTAAGCTGCATACTGATAACATTTTGCATGCGCCAAAAGACTTATTGCCATATATTCAAAGCAAATTAGAAGAAATAGTTAAAATATTGGGTATTGACGAAAAGGGATTTCGCATAGTTATTAACACTGGGGTAGATGGTGGTCAATCAGTAAACCACTTGCATTTCCACCTTTTAGGTGGAAAAACACTTGGCTGGCCACCTTGCTAATCTATTGACAGTTTTAAAGGCTATAAGTTATAATATCTAGGTGTAATATACTACTACACTTCCTTGAAGCGGTTGTGGAGGGAGGGATAACAGATGACAGAAGTTAAAGTTGGAAAAAGCGAGACAATAGACAGTGCGTTGCGTCGTTTTAAACGCGTAACCCAAAAAGACGGGGTCCTTTCCGAGGTTAGGAAACGTGAGCATTATGAAAAACCTAGTGTTAAACGTAAGTTAAAATCTGAAGCTGCAAGAAAGCGCAAAACCAGATAATTTGGGGGCGTAAAAATGTCGATAAAAGATCTTTTGAATGCAGATATGAAGCAGGCGATGAAGGATAGAGAAGCTGGGAAACTAGCTCTTGGAGTTATTCGTATGGCTCGTTCTAATATCAGAAAAATTGAGATCGATGATAAAAAAGACCTTGGTGATGATGAGGTTATTGTCGTACTGATGAAAGAAGTAAAAATGCGTCAGGATTCTATTGAAGAATTCAAGAAAGCTGAACGTATGGAACTTGTGGAGCAGAACGAAAAAGAAATTGCTGTTTTGCAAAAGTATTTGCCTCAACAACTAAGTGATGAAGAGTTAAAAGTTTTGGTACATGAAGCAGTAAGCGAATGCGGAGCTACCAGTTTGAAAGATATGGGCAAAGTAATGCCGATAGTTATGGGTAAAGCCAAAGGACGTGCTGACGGTAAACGAATTAACATGTTAGTGCGTGAAATATTTAAATAATAAGAGAAGAAGATGCCGTTAAGGCGTCTTCTTTTTTTTATTTATAACTATTATTATAAAGGCTAATTTATTTACATGTTTGTGTTATAATAAGTAGTAAGATGAATATATTACATTATTTTGTAAAGAAGGCAGGAGGGAAGCGTAATGAAAAAATATATTTTAATTATTACAGCTTTATGTCTAGTAGCCTGGACAGCAGTAGCTATGGCTGCCACGGCGGTTCCACTTGACTTGTATCCTTCTACCTTTGATTTAATAACAGGGTGGATGGAAATAAGACTATTTTTACTAGGGGTGTTTCTTCTAGCAATAGAGGTTATTATTCCTGGGTTTGGTATCTTCGGTATTGGCGGTATTTCTTGCATACTAGGCAGTTTTTACTTTGCCATGGGTGGTAACAGACCGGCCTTGTATTGGTTAACAGGTGGTTTAGTTATAGTGTTAGCGGCTTTTGCAGTGCTTATTAAGTACTTGCCGAATAATCCGGCTTGGAAGTTGTTTGTATTAAAAAATCAGCAAGAAAACAAGCATGGCTATAGCAGCACACCGGATTTAAGCGAATATGTCGGCAAAACAGGAAAGGCAGTAAGTATGTTAAGACCCAGCGGTACGGCGCTTATTGATGGTAAACGCGTCGACGTAATTGCTGATGGTGAGTTTTTGGCAAACGGGGCAAGTGTAGTTGTTTTTAAAGTTGTGGGAAATAAAATTTTTGTACAGAAGGAGAAGTGATTATGAATATTTTAGGGTTTGATGTCTTAGGCAGTGGCTTTATTATTATCCTAGCAATATTAGCGGTTTCATTGTTTTTAAATTTTGTTCCTATAGGTTTATGGATTTCCGCCATGGCCGCAGGCGTGGATGTAAGTATTTTCAATTTGGTAGGTATGAGATTACGTCGTGTACCTGCATCAAAAATTGTCTTGCCTTTGGTGAAAGCTAACAAGGCTGGATTAGTAGTGAATGCTAACCAGTTAGAGGCACATTATTTAGCAGGTGGTGACGTGGACAAGGTAATTGATGCGTTAATTGCTGCTCATCGTGCAGAAATTCCTCTAATATTTGAACGCGCTTGTGCTATTGATTTGGCAGGACGTAATGTTTTAGAAGCAGTGCAAATGAGTGTTAATCCGGAAGTTATTGAAACTCCAATTGTTTCTGCTGTGGCAAAAAATGGTATAGAACTAAAAGTAAAAGCTCGTGTAACAGTACGTGCTAATATTGATCGTTTAGTTGGTGGCGCAGGTGAACAAACTATTATCGCCCGTGTGGGTGAGGGTATTGTTACTAGTGTTGGTTCTGCTAAAAACCATAGTGAAGTGTTAGAAAATCCTGATCATATTTCTAAAACTGTGTTAGAAAAAGGTCTGGATGCTGGGACTGCTTTTGAAATTTTATCCATTGATATTGCGGACGTAGATGTAGGTAGAAATATTGGTGCTGAGTTAATGACTGATCAAGCTGAGGCTGATAAGCGGATTGCTCAGGCACGTGCTGAAGAAAGAAGAGCTATGGCTGTTGCCAAGGAACAAGAAATGAAAGCTTATACTCAAGAAATGCAGGCTAAAGTTGTAGAAGCACAGGCCGCTGTGCCAATTGCACTAGCAGCAGCTTTAGAAGCAGGGCGTCTTGGAGTAATGGATTATTATCGTATGAATAATATAATTGCTGATACACAAATGCGCAACAATATTGCTGAGGCAGGTCCTGACGGCCCAACTCAAGAAACTTCAAAATAATTGGGAAAGGGGGAGTAAACAATGAGAATATTACCTGTTTTGATAATTTGGGCTTTTGTGATCTTTTTACTTCCCAAATTAATGGGAAGTAAAAAGCGCTCTAAGCAAGAAAAATTGCCTACAGCGCCGGCTCAAGAACCGGGAAATACCACGGATACGGCGTCAAATAAAGATTTTTGGCGTAATTGGGGAATAGAAGAACCTCCTATGCAGGCAGAAAACATGACACCGAAAAATATTCAGTCGGAACCAATGTCAGATAACAGGTTAAAGCATGGTCGTAGATCAGCACTAGCTGAAAATGTTGATGCACTTCCTTGGGAAGAAAAGCCCAATGCTTGGAATGGAAAAATCACTAAGAAAGCTATTAAACGGGGCCTTATTATGAAGGAAGTACTGGGTCCTCCTAGAGCTTTAAAACCTTATGGTAAAGATGTTTGAAGCAGGGGGATTCAATATGTTAGAAAAAATTGATTTAAAACAAAAAATGTCTAAAAAGCAATATGAAAAAGCTTTTGACGAGTTATCCGTTAAGGTTGGTGCCTTGCAAAGAGAAATGCGAGAGGCAGAAATACCTGTAGTTATAGTTTTTGAAGGTTTTAGAGGAACCTTGCGGGGCGAATTAATTAATATGCTTTTATCTGTGATGGATCCCCGTGGCTTTCGGGTATATTCGGCTTCTAAAACTACAGAAGAGCAAAAAGAGAAACCGTTCTTTACAGCTTTTTGGCAACAACTACCACCTAAAGGCACTATTAGCTTATACCATAGAGGTTGGTATTTTTTGACCAATGAACATGATGTGGGAGATCCCGATGAAGCTGCTCCTTGGTATGATGTTGAGTATGAACAGATTAATGCCTTTGAAAAAGAATTAACAGAGGAAGGTTACTCTATCGTCAAAATATTTGCTCACATTTCTTCTAAAAAGCAAGAAAAAAACCTAAAAAGAATAGATAAAATATACGGCAATGGCTGGGGAGATTTAGCACCGGGTGGCGTAGAAGGTATCGATTATAAGGCTTATTACAAAGTTTATGAAAAAATGTTGGAAAACACCGATACTGTTCATGCACCTTGGCATGTTGTTCCTTTGGAAGAAATGCGCGTTGGGGTTATAGCGGTTTTTAATATTATCATTGATGCTTTTGAACGAGCCTTACATAAGAAACTGCAAAAAACAACTAGAACTATTTATTTCAAAAAAGACTCCTCCGTTCCTGATATTTTGAGTACCTTTGATTTAACTAAAGAAATTAGTAAAAAAGACTACTTAGATAAATTAAATGAATATCAGAAAAAATTGGAAAGCTTGCAGTATGAATTATATAAGAAAAAAATAAGTACTATTGTTGGTTTTGAAGGCTGGGATGCCGGTGGTAAAGGCGGTGTAATTAAGCGTTTTACATCAGCCTTAGATCCTCTTGGTTACGCAGTTAATCCAATTAGTTCCCCTAATGATTGGGAAAAAAGCTTTCACTATTTATGGCGTTTCTGGCAGCATATTCCTAACATAGGAGAAGTTGCAATTTTTGATAGGACCTGGTATGGACGAGTATTGGTAGAGCGAGTTGAGCATTACGCAACCGTTAGCGAATGGCGCAGAGCTTATCAGGAAATTAATGATATGGAAGCCCAGTGGGTTAAGCAAGGAATTGTTGTTAATAAATTTTGGATGCAAATTGACAAAGATGAACAATATAAACGATTTGAAGCCAGAGAAAACGATCCCAACAAAACCTGGAAAATCACCTCGGATGATTGGCGCAACCGTGATAAATGGGATGCCTATGTAGACGCAGTTAATGAAATGCTTTATCGTACAGATACTAAAGAAGCACCTTGGACGGTTGTAGAAGCAAATGATAAATATTATGCACGTCTTAAGGTTTTAGAGACTATGATAGCCCGTTACGAGAATGTTTTAAAATAGGAATAAAAAAAGACGACATATTTGTCGTCTTTTTTTGTTGTATGTACTATAATATATAGATAAGCTGTTTAATAGGAGGAGTTTATGTCAGATTTTGTTATAAAAAACCAAAATGGCATATGGTACGGGGTGTTTCCTCGGCTTGAGGCCCTAAATATAGTACATGGTTTTACTTGCAGAATACATGGGGAGAGTGATTTGGTCCCCGGGGAACTGAATATGGCACTGCATGTAGGGGATAATGCAGATAAAGTAATCGCTAATCGTAATAAGGTAGCCACAGCGTTAAATTTTGATTTAAATAAAGCTACTACCTGCGAACAGGTTCATGGTAATAATATAGCCCTTGTAACTAGGGAAAACATGGGGAGTGGAGCAAAAAAATATGCTCAAACTATTTGTGCTGCTGATGGCTTAGTGACAAATTTAAGGCAGGCACCTTTGATGCTTTTTTTTGCTGACTGTGTTCCTGTGCTTTTAGCAGATAGCCAAGGTGACACGGTGGCAGTTATACATGCCGGTTGGCGGGGTTCTGTGACGGATATTGCAGCTAAGGCTGTGGATATTATGATAAATAATTATGGGGTGCAAGTAGAGAATATTGTAGCGGCCATTGGACCGTCTATTGGGCCTAGCTCCTACGAGGTAGATAAAAGTGTGTGGGACGCGGCCGAAAATTATCATGACTGCTTTGTGCCTACTACTCCGGGGCATTGGCATTTAAATCTATGGCAATTGAATCGCAAACAGTTAGAAGCAAAGGGGCTTTTAGTTAGCAATATTATGTGTGCTGAGGTTTGTACCTTTGACAATAAAGAGCTATATTTTTCTTATAGAGCAGAAAAGGGGAAAACCGGAAGGTTAGCCGCTATTGCTTATAAAAAATAAAAAGACGTATTTATAAAACGAGAATTTTTTGTTTGGGAGGCTTTACTGTGTTAGAAGATAATATTAATATTGTGCGTATTAAAATTAAGGAAGCACTTGCAAAGCGAATAAACAAAAAAGTTACAGGCGACAGTGTAACTATTGTAGCTGTGACTAAGAACCACCCAGCACAAGTGGTTACCGAGGCGTTGGCAGCGGGACTGCAAAATATAGGCGAAAATCGTGTCCAAGAGGCAAAAGGCAAACGTGAGTTGCTTGGGTCGGGAGGCATTTGGCATTTAATTGGTCATTTACAAACAAATAAAGTTAAACAGGCCGTAGAATTATTTGATGTTGTGGAATCAGTTGACAGTGAAAAGGTACTTTCCGCAATTAATAAAGAGGCTGGAAAACTAGGGAAAATTCAAGATATTTTACTACAGGTAAATATTGCGGGTGAAACTCAAAAGAGTGGATTTTCTCAAAAAGAGTTTATTGCTATATTGCCAAAGCTGCTTACATTTGATAAAGTTCGTATTAGAGGCTTGATGGTTGTAGCCCAGGCAACAGAAAATCCGGAAGAGACAAAACCTGTTTTTGCAGCTGGTTATAATGATTTTTTACTTTTACAAAACCAGCTTGGCACTCAATATTGTGATATTCTTTCTATGGGTATGACGCATGATTATTGGATAGCCGTGGAAGAAGGTGCCAATTCAGTGCGGTTGGGTACGGCGTTATTTGGAATTAGAGACTATTCTATTAAATAAAGGATTGGTGAAATTAATGAAAATTTTTGATAAATTGTTCAAGCTTTTTGTTCAAGATGGAGACGAGGAAGAAGATACAAAACAAGAGGCTGTCAAAGATGAGCCCGTTCGGCCTATGTTTGGAACTAAAAGCTGGGAAGATAGAAGAGCCAGCAGGGTGCGCAAAGAAAGACGCCCATTTTTTGCTGCAAAAAAAGATGAAGATGATAAATTAATATCTATGCCCTTGGCAAAAAGTCAAGTAAAAGTCGTAGTCATAGAACCAATAAATTTTGATGATGCTCAAAAGGTAGCGGATTATTTGCGTAAAAATCAGCCGGTTGTAGTTAATTTTGAAGATACGGACAGTGATGTCATGAAACGTATAGTGGATTTTGTAAGTGGTACTATTTATGCACTCAATGGCAGTATGAAAAAAATTGGTCGCAATATTATGGTTTGCGCACCACAAAACGTTGATATAGATGCAGGGAATAAAGGTTATGGTAATAGGAGTGATACGCCATGGAAAATTTAAATACTATTGGTAAGATTGCTTTTATTGGTTGTGGCGCTATGGGCGAAGCAATTTTAAAAGGCATTATAGGCGCAAAAATGGCGCAGGGCGAAGGTATTAGTGTTAGCCTGCCTTCAATGGTCAGACGCGAATATTTAGCCAAAACATATGGAGTAAAAACTTTTTCTGAAAATGCGCAAGCCGTATGTAATGCGGACATAGTTATTTTGGCCGTAAAACCGCAAATGGTTAGTGCTGCTATTACGGAAGAGGTGGTAGCCGCTATTCCTGAGAAGGCTACAATTGTTTCCATTATGGGCTCAGTAGATTTAGAGAAATTGCATAAAATAATTCCTAAGAATGCTGTTATTCGTGTTATGCCTAATACGCCATTAGCAGTAGGCGCTGGCATGACTGCCGTGGCACCGGACGCTATGGCTAGCCGTAGCACTATTGAAGCGGTGAAGGGTATTTTTTGCGCATGTGGAGAGGTTGTAGAAGTACAAGAGTCTTCTATGGATGCTATTACTGCGATTAGTGGTTGTGGACCCGGTTATGTATTCATGCTAATTGATGCTTTGGCAGATGCAGGCGTTAATGCCGGTTTAACACGGGCATTGGCTATTAAGCTGGCGGCTCAAACTTTTGCCGGGGCCGGTAAAATGGTAGTAGAAACAGGGCTTCATCCTGCTCAGTTACGCGATCAAGTAACTTCGCCCGGAGGCACAACTATTGCCGGTATTCATGCTTTGGAATTGCATGGCGTACGTGGCGCTATGTATGACGCGGTTAATGCTGTTCTTTTGCGCAGCGAGAAACTAAAGGGCAAGTAAAATGGCAGATAGAGAAAAAATATTAAGGTATTTTAAAGCCAGTGGAGACGAAAATTTAGCGGCTAAACTTTTAGATTTGTGTGAAAGTGCTAATAAAAGCAGAAAATATAAACTTAGTGATTTTTTGGATCCTCATAGTCTTAATGTGGCAGAAATTATTGCGGCTAACTTTGACCGCATAAAATTAGAGACAAATGGTGGGTTCAGCAATTCAGAACGTGCTAGAGCGGCATTTGTTTCGGAGGATTTTTATGGTCAGCCGGATTATGCCATAGTGGCTTATAAAGTAGACTGGGATAAACGCTATTACAGCTTAGAACACAAAGATATTCTTGGTGCTTTTATGGGCCTTGGTTGTAAAAGAGAGATATTGGGAGATATTATTTTTGTCCCCGAAGGCGCACAGTTTGTAGCGGATAAGATTTTCAATACTTATATTATTGACAATTTGACCCAAATTGGGGCGGCACCGGTACAGTTGGTAAACATACCCATTTCTGAGTTGCAGGAAAAGGAAGAAAAGGTAAAAATTATCAGTGCCACAGTGGCTGCACTTAGGTTAGACGCAGTGGCGGCGGCTGGTTATGGAGCATCACGTTCACGTATGGCCGATGAGATAAAAGGACAAAATGTTAAGGTTAACTGGAAGGAAGCAAAAAATGCGGCACAATCCGTTAACGAGGGAGATATAATTTCTTATCGGGGGCGTGGCCGGGTTGAACTTACTGAAGTTCGAGGTACGACTAAAAAGGGAAGAACTAGTATTACGCTGAAACGCTATATTTAATTTTTAGAGGAGGTTCTATGATTATTTTGGTGCGGCACGGGGAAGCTACTCATCATACCGAACATTTGACGGGAGGATGGACAGATTCAACGTTAACGGGTAACGGTAAACAGCAAATGGAAACCGTGGCAAAAATATTAGCCAAAGATTTTGAAGAACATAAAAAACCTGTTATTTTTACTAGTGATTTGCAAAGAGCGGCTGAGTCAGCCGGCATTATTTGTAAAACCTTTGGAGACGTACCTTTTATTGTCAAAAGCGCCTTAAGAGAAAAAAATAATGGCAAAGCGGCTGGTTTAACTGAAGAAGAGGCACGTAGCTATTATCGTAGGCCTGTGTCAGATAAGGATTTGGATCATGCAAATTATGAAGGTGGAGAAACGAGAAGAGAGTTTTACCATCGAACTGTAAATGAATTTAATATTTTGTCTCGTACTAAGGAAAATATTATAATTGTAGCCCACAAAGGAACAATACAAAACATAGTTTTCGCCTGGATGGGAATGGATATTGCTGAAGTAAGTGTTAAAAATTTCTCTGTGGATATAAGACCGGCTTCTATTAGTATTTTAGGAATAAATAAATGGCAAGAACATGCTATTTTTTTGCTTAATGAAACAGCTTGTTTGCAAGACTGTGATAGTCTAGGTATTTTTAACTATAAATTTTCTTTACGTTGACACTAATGCGTGTATTATTGTATAATTACAGTGTTTTTAATAATGAATAAAGCCATGATGGAGACAGTACTTTGTCAAGAACCTGAAGAGCGAAGCGGAGATGGTGTGAGTCCGCGAGGAATTCAACAAAGAAAAATCACTCTGGAGCTGTTTGCCGAAATAGTAGTAGGACAAACCGTCTAATGAACGTTAGAACATTTTTGAGTGGCACCACTAGGTGTCATTAGGGTGGTACCACGGGTAATTTAGTCTCGTCCCTTTTGGGATAGGGGCTTATTTTTTTTGGAGGTGTAGTATTTTGGATTATGGTAAAACATTAAATTTGCCGACAACTGAATTTCCTATGAGAGCAGGTTTGCCGGAAAGAGAACCAGGATTTTTGAATTTCTGGGAAGAAAACAAAATTTACGAGAAAAAACAAGCTTTACACGCAGGTAACGAAAAATTCATCCTGCATGATGGTCCCCCTTATGCTAACGGTAGAATTCATATGGGCACGGCTTTAAATAAAATATTAAAAGATATTGTAATAAAATATAAATATGCACAAGGGTTTGACACTCCCTATGTTCCCGGCTGGGATACTCATGGGATGCCAATTGAACATGCTGCAATTAAAAACTTAGGCTTGGATCGTCATGCCCTGGATATACTAGTTTTGCGTAATGAATGTCGTAACTATGCTTTAGGCTGGGTGGATGAACAACGTAAGGATTTCAAACGTTTAGGTGTTTTAGGCGATTGGGAGAACCCTTACATTACTTTAAAACCTGCTTATGAAGAAAGACAGATTAGAGTTTTTGGCAAGATGGCAACAAAAGGATATATTTATAAAGGCAAAAAGGCTGTTTATTGGTGTCCTCATTGTGAGACTGCTTTGGCAGAGGCTGAAATTGAATATGCTGAAGCAAAATCACCGGCTATTTTTGTTAAGTTTCCTTTAAAAGATGACAAAGGTTTGTTACCGGAAGCGGCCAAAGGGAAAAATGTCTTTGTGGTTATTTGGACAACTACTCCTTGGACTCTACCTGCTAATGTAGCTATAGCATTAAACCCTGATTTTGAATATGCTTGGGTGGAATCCGAAGGGGAAGTTTACTTAATGGCCAAGGAATTATTAGCGGCTGTTGGCAGCGCGTGTAAACGTGACTTCACCAATATACTTGGAACTGTTATGGGTAAAGAATTAGAGTATGCCGTCGCTAGGCATCCTTTTATGGATCGTGACTCTCTTATTGTATTAGCAGATTATGTTACCTTAGAGGCAGGTACTGGTTGTGTACATACAGCACCTGGACATGGACAGGAAGATTTTGAAACCGGCATGCGTTATAAATTGCCAATTATCTCACCGGTAGATCCTTCCGGCACATTGACAGAAGAAGCTGGACCTTTATTTGCTGGGATGAATGTATTTGACGCTAATATTCCCGTATTAAAGCATTTAGCATCAATCAATGCACTTTTGGGTAAAGAAAATATTCGTCATCAATATGCACATTGCTGGCGCTGTAAAGAACCAATCATTTATCGTGCTACGGAGCAATGGTTTGCTTCTGTAGATGGTTTTAGAGAAGCAGCTTTGAATGCTATTGCCAATGAAGTTAAGTGGATTCCTTCCTGGGGTGAATCACGTATTCACAACATGGTTGCTGACCGTCATGACTGGTGTATTTCCCGCCAAAGAGTTTGGGGTGTACCTATTCCAATTTTCTATTGCGAAAAATGTGGAAAACACTTGATTAATGATGAAACTATTGAAGCTGTAGCAACTTTGTTCGGTAAAGAAGGCTCTGACGCTTGGTGGTCACACACGGCAGAAGAAATTTTGCCGAAGGGAACAAAATGCCCTGAATGTGGAGATACTCATTTCCGTAAAGAAACAGATATAATGGACGTATGGTTTGATAGTGGTTCTTCACACGAAGCTGTATTAAAAGAACGCCCAGAGCTTAGCTGGCCTGCAGATATGTATCTAGAAGGCAGTGATCAACATCGTGGCTGGTTCCAGTCTTCCTTGTTAACCTCTATTGCCTGTACCGGAAAAGCGCCTTATAAATCGGTGTTAACTCATGGTTACGTAGTAGATGGTGAAGGTAAAAAAATGTCTAAGTCCGTAGGCAATACGGTAGCGCCTGATGATGTTATTAAACAATACGGTGCTGATGTGGTGCGTTTATGGGCAGCATCTTCTGATTATAAGGCAGATGTAAGAATTTCCAAGGAAATTTTGAAACAGCTTTCTGAAGTCTATCGCAAAATACGTAATACTATTCGCTATATTTTGGGTAATACCAGCGATTTTGATTATGAAACAGAAAAAGTTCCCTTTGTTGAAATGGAAGAGCTGGATCGTTGGGCTTTAATGCATACGCAACTGCTGAAAAAAGAAGTTACGGCTGCTTATGAATCGTATGATTTCTATGTTTTATACCATGCTATTCATAATTTCTGCACAGTAGAAATGAGTGCTTTTTACTTAGATATTATTAAAGACAGATTATATGCGTCCAAGGCTGATGCTAAAAAGAGACGCAGCGCACAAACTGCCATGTATGAAATAATGCAGGACCTTGTTACGATGTTAACGCCGATATTAAGTTTCACCATGGAAGAAGTTTATCAATTTATGACTAAACCAGCCGATGCTCCTGAAAGTGTGCAGATGCTTTCTTGGCCGGTTGTACATGAAGAGTATATTGATGAGGCTTTGGAAACTAAATGGGAAGAATTTATTGAAATTCGCGGCGAAATAACCAAGATTTTGGAAAATGCTCGTCGAGCTAAAACTATTGGACATTCCTTGGATGCCAAAGTGGAGCTCCATGCAACTGATGATGCTTTGCGCATATTGCAAACTGTAGGAGATGATTTGGCCAACGTTCTTATCGTTTCTCAAGCTAGTGTTGTTACAGGACTAGAAGGTGGTACTGAGGCTACAGGGAGAGAAGATTTAATGGTCACTGTCAAAGCTGCAGAAGGGCAAAAATGTGAAAGATGTTGGATTTATAGTGATAGTGTAGGAGAAGATGCAGAGCATCCAACTCTATGTCATCGCTGTGTTGAGGTACTGAAATAAAAGCAAACTGCTGTGCACTAAAATGCACAGCAGTTTTTTTGTCGACATTTTAATTTAATTTTGTTAAAATATAACTATAACAAATAAGGAGGTGGTTTCCATGTTATCCATCGGTACATTAATTTCTCTTGGGTTTGCTTATTATGTATATAAAGATGCTAAAGAACGTGGAGTAGACAATGGCGCTTTATGGGCAGCAGGAACCTTTCTTGTCTGGATTATCGTTTTTCCTATTTATTATTATAAATTTATGCGAGAATAATAAAAAACAGTCCATCTTATGATGGACTGTTTCTTATTCGTAATGTTTTAAAATATCTTTGATTTCTTCTTTTTCGGATTTCCTTACTTT
>Ga0172378_10001193_pt1 | contig 23839 bp, 26 predicted proteins | sample GrowelOW332metaG_FD_119755 | JGI IMG/M metagenome (GOLD analysis project Ga0172378, IMG submission 119755) | Groundwater microbial communities from an aquifer near a municipal landfill in Southern Ontario, Canada - Pumphouse #3_1 metaG | ecosystem: Environmental > Aquatic > Deep subsurface >... | reverse complement strand
ATTTAATGTTTCTCATGCAACAGCTCAAAAGTATAAAGATGGAATCTTAAAAGAAGCCGTATCACAGCAAGGGCGAGTTATAATAACTGATGTTGAGAAAGCACTTGAGTTATTTAATAAAAAAGGAGGTGTAAGATGAAAAAGGATTTCAATCAAACACCCCCGAATAACCTAAGTGGCAATGGTTGCAACAAAGATACAAAAGATGTACCTGATATGCAACAAATTGAACCCGATTTTTCAGGATTAAAAAACCCTGAAATTATAGTGAATCACATTCAGGAAATAAAAGATAGCATACCTGATGCAACACCTCACAGTGAAATATTAGAGAAACTACTTGAACAATTTGATGTAATTGATTTTGTTGCTTTGGCATATCCAAAAGTTGTAGAATGGCGTGAAAAACTAAAAGGAATAGATCCGAAAAGTGATGAGGCAAAGGAACTTCAAAAACACATTGAGAGTAAAAAGATAAACATTAAACACTATTTAATATTATCAGTTGAAGAAGCTCACAGAAAAGCAGTTGAAAATAATTGGAATTTATGCAAAAATAATGATTTCATTTATTTGTATAATGGTACATTTTGGGATGAAATAGATAAGGAGGCTTTTCAGAATTTTTTAGGTGAAGCGTCTGAAAAAATGGGTGTGGATAAATTCGATAGTCGTTTTTATGAATTTAGAGATAAATTATTTAAACAGTTTATGACAATAGCATATTTACCAACACCCGAACCCGATAATAACGAGGCGTTAATTAACTTACTCAATGGTACTTTTGAAATAACACCTGAAAAGAAAGGATTGAGACCTTTTAATCCTGATGACTTTATTACTTATCAACTCCCATTTAGTTACAACCCTGATGCGAGATGCCCAATATTTGATAAGTTTCTCGATGAAGTTTTACCTGACGTTCAAAGACAAAGGATTTTAGCTGAAGCCTTAAGCTCTGTATTTATTAAACATGGTAGCAACTCTATAAAAATAGAAAAAGCACTAATGTTATATGGAACTGGTGCAAATGGTAAGAGTGTACTTTTTGAAGTTGTGAATGCACTTTTAGGAGCTAAAAATGTGAGCAATTATTCTTTGCAAAGTTTGACTAATGACAATGGATATTTCAGGGCGCTTTTATCAAATAAATTGGTTAATTATGCAAGTGAGATAAATGGCAAACTTGAATCATCATTTTTCAAACAACTTACTTCAGGTGAACCTGTAGAAGCTCGTTTGCCATATGGAAGACCATTTAATATAACTGACTATGCTAAGCTAATTTTTAATGTAAATCAGTTACCTAAAGATGTTGAACACACAAACGCATTTTTTCGCAGGTTTTTAATAATACCATTTGATGTTACTATACCTGAAGAAAAACAGGATAGAACACTTCATTTAAAAATAATTGAAAATGAGTTGGCGGGCGTTTTTAATTGGGTATTGGATGGACTTGAAAGATTACTCAATCAAAAAGGTTTTTCTGAATGTGAAGCCTCACAATCGGCACTTAATCAATACAAATTAGAAAGCGATAGTGTTGAATTATTCTTAACCGATAGTGAGTATGAATCTAATCCGATGGCCTACACATTAATCAAAGATATTTATATTCAATATAGAACCTATTGTAATGAAGACGGTGTACCACCTGTTAAAAAAGGCAACTTCATAAAGAGATTGAAAGATAACGGTTATACAGTTGACAGGATTGCGGGCAACCAATTAGCAGTTTTTGTTTCACAAAAATCACCATTTGATTAATATGAAAGATTACCAATATACATTAGACAAAAGCAGTAGGAAGCATGTTTGTCCAAATTGCAATAAAAAGAAGTTTGTGAAATATGTTGACACCAATACAGGTGACTATTTACCTGAAAAATATGGACGGTGTGACAGTGAGAGCAAATGCGGTTATCATTTGAATCCTTATTCAGATGGGTACGGAAAGGATAATAATTCTAATTGGAAAAATGAAGCTCCAAAACCAAAGAGAAAACCAATAGTTGAAAGGGTGCATTTTAATTTTAATGAGTTTCAAAAAACATTAACAGGATATGAGAAAAACAGTTTCATTCAAACATTACTGAATAATGTACCTTATCCGATTAGTAACACTGATATATCAAAAGCGATTGGATTGTATGGTTTAGGAACGATTACAGGCAGTTTCATGACTGGTGCATTAACTATACCTTATATTGATTACAACGGCAATGTGAGAGCTATACAGGTGAAGCAGTTTGATGAGAAGAACAGCACAACCAAAACAAATTTTCTTCATTCAATTTTAGCAAACGATTTGAGGTTTAGAAAAGAACCTTTGCCGAAGTGGTTAGATGACTATGAAAAACAGGATGGGCGGGTTACTTGTCTCTTTGGTGAACACTTATTAAAACAATACCCAAACAACCCGATTGCGCTGGTAGAAGCTCCGAAAACAGCGGTTTATGGAACTCTATATTTTGGAATACCTGATAACCCCGATAATCTGTTATGGCTGGCAGTATTCAATAAAAGCAGTTTTTCATTTGATAAATTGAAAGTATTGAAAGGGCGTAAAGTTTTTGTTTTTCCTGATTTATCCAAAGATGGCGGTACATTCAACGAGTGGAAAAGTAAAGCGAAAGAATATCAATCTAAATTATCAGGTACAAGGTTTATATTTTCAGATTTGTTGGAAAGATTAGCAAGCGAAAAAGATAAACAGGCTGGCAATGATTTAGCGGATATACTAATCAAATTGGATTGGAGACAATTCAGAAAACAACAACCTGAAAAACCTATTGAAGTAAAAGCACCCAATCCGATTGTAGTTTCTGAAATAGTGAAGCCACAACCGCACCCGGTTAGGGAATACGAGCCAAAGATGTTGACTAATGACACACCAACATCAAATTGGATAAGCGGGAACACTGGAAAATCACAAGGCAATTGGGATGGGCGTATATTGAAGCTCGAAACGTTCTTCAATTCAATTGATTTGCCAACCGGTGAGATAAGACTATCACAGTGTGAAGTTATAATCGATGTTCAAAAATTCATTACTTCAAATTTGCTATGTGTGAAGCGGTATAATGGGAACATGACTTTTGAACCTTATTTATTGAGATTAGAGAAATTGAAAAATATATTGAGTGTGTAATTTTAAAAACAAATGGCAATGGCAACAAGACAATCAAAAAAAGACAAAGAGGAAATCACAAAAGCAGTGATTGAACGATTAAAAACAAGCATTCATCATTTGCATTCTGCAAGTATGCTAATTAGAAAATTGCACACCGATAAGCAAAAGATAAAAGATGACACAGATTTTTTAGGTTATACAGGTGTAGATATTGAAGACCTAATGAACGAGTACAAAGAATTATTGAAAAAATATATTTAGTTTATAATTTTAAAAACCAAAGAACAATGAAACAAAAAGACAAGCAGGAAACTGAAAAGGTGATGATTACAAGTTTAAGAATTAGTATTCACAATTTAGCATGTTCCGATTTTATGCTAAATAAAACAGAACCAAACGAGAAGCATCAAAGTGTTAGAATCAGCTTACATAAGGCTATTAACTCCGCACAACGATTGATTGACAGGTTAACGACGGATAACCATATCAGTGTTAAACAAACACTTAATAACATAGAAGTTTAACAATTAATATTTTAGATTATGGCATTTAGAAATAAAGAATTAGCAAGTAGAGCGGGAAAATTAAGCACACGCAAGGGCGTACAAAACCGAACCACGCAACAAGTAAGGAAAGCGTTCCAATTGCTTATTGATGATAACCTGGAGCAGATGCAAAGTGATTTGGATGAGTTAACCCCTCGCGATAGATTGAGGTTTATAATTGACTTAAGCAAGTTTATTTTGCCACAGTTACAAGCCGTCTCTATTGAAGACTTAAGAGACAAGGACGAATTTAGAGTAATAACTATTAATTTAAAAAACGATGAAGACAATACAAATAAATAATATGAACGATCTAAACAGATTTATCAATAAATATTTTGATGAGTTGGATAAAAAAGCACTCGAATCAATTATTTTTAATTTGATTGGTGTAAAATCATTCTTTCTGTTCGAACCATCAAAAGAAGTATTTTTAAAAACAGTCAATGAATTGTTAGAATGCAAAAATAATGGAACTGATACACCTCTATTTTTAGTTGAAGAAGATTTGATGAAAAAAGCAAATGGGAAAAATGGCACTAATTTACACTAAATTGTCGGTAATTGTCGGTAATTGTCAGTAGGTTTATAGTTGGAAATTGCAACTTTCGGCAACTTTCGGCCAAACATTCTGAACTACTCAAATGGTAAAAATGGGAGTATCTAAATTTAATCGTTTTTCAATCTACTAAGAGATTTATTTAATCGTCATTTTTAGAGCGAGAAGAGGATCTATTTAACTCGTCGTTTTCTAATCTACATGAGATTATATCAAAGATTGTAAAAAATAACGTGAAAACAACGTGGAAACAACGGACTTTTAGAGAAAAACCATTCAGATGAAAATTTGAGTGGTTTTTTGTGTGGAAAATTTCAATAGTTATTAAAGTTGCTATTATTACCATCAAAACAAACCTTTTATTTTTACCATTGGGGAGTAATCACTCAAATAGTTATTATAGTTATTAAAAGTAGTCTCAAAACAAACATTTATTTTCTTCATTTAGATTTCATGATATTACTGAATGAAAAACCGCATTGATAAAGATGTTTATTCTTTAAAAATGCGGTAAATCTGTAGGTAAATTGTGCAACTCATTGATTATTAGCACTGATTGCGGAAGCTGGGGGATTCGAACCCCCGGTACAGTTACCCGCACGGCAGTTTAGCAAACTGCTGGTTTCAGCCACTCACCCAAACTTCCTGATTGCTGAATTAGGTGCAAAGATACAAGATTGTTTTAAACTTGTCAAAGTTTTTGCGTTTTTTTCTCAGGAATCTTTATACATTTGTCTCAATTTTTAAAGAATCATCGTCAATGGGATCATCAACCAAAATAAAATGTACAAGGTTTATTGCTTTTTCATTAGCGATAATCTTTTTTATGCTTGCAATCACGGGTATTTCCGTTTACAACATGCTTTATAAGCAATTTCGAAATACTGAATCGGTTTACATTTTTATTGATGGCAACAAGAATTTTGACGACATTATCAACCAACTTGAAGAAAAGGCCGATTTGGCCTCAGACAAGACCTTCCGACTGTTTGCAGATAAAATGAACTATAAAAATAATATGCGAACAGGTAGGTATGAACTAAAAAAAGGTGAATCAACAATTGAATTTATCAGAAAACTGCGCTCGGGAAACCAAAGTCCGCTAAGTATTACATTTAATAATATACGTACAAAAGAAGATCTTTCGGGTAGAATTGCATCACAACTTATGATAGACAGCACAGAATTACTGTCTACACTAAATGATTCTGCAAAAGTTAAAACGCTGGGATTCAATTCAAACACCATAGTTACCATGTTTATTCCCAACACCTATGAAGTTTACTGGGACTCAAGCATAGATAATTTGCTCAAACGATTGAAAAAGGAGTACGACGAGTTTTGGAATAACGAAAGAAAATCAAAAGCAGAAAAATTAGGACTATCTCAAACAGATGTATCCACTCTTGCTTCTATTGTTGAAGAAGAATGTACTTATACCGATGAATATCCTGTGGTAGCAGGATTATATCTGAATAGAATCAAAAAAAATATTCCCCTTCAAGCTGATCCAACAGTCAAGTTTGCTGTGGGTGATTTTTCATTGAAACGCATCTTGTTCAAACACCTGGAGACAGATTCTCCATACAACACATATAAAATCAGCGGATTACCTCCTGGCCCCATTCGTGTTCCCTCCATCAAAGCTATTGATGGAACACTTAACGCTCAAAACAATAATTATTTGTATATGTGCGCAAAAGAGGATTTATCGGGAAGGCACAATTTTGCTACTAATCTTGCAGAGCATAACGCAAATGCAGCCCGATACCAGCGCGCCCTAAACCAAAGGGGTATTTTTTAAACGTGCCATCACATTTTTTTTATCCACCTGAATCTGAGTGGTCAGCTCTTCCATCGTGTCAAATTTCTCATCGGAACGGATAAAATCAATGAATTCAACAGTAAGACTCTGATTATATAAGTTCCCTTCAAAGTCAAAAATATTTACTTCGACACTTATCTCCAAATCTTCGTGTAGTGTGGGGCGCTTTCCAATATATAACATTCCCCCATAGACTTTGCTGTCTGCCAGATGCACTTTCACGGCATATACACCTAATAGCGGAATCACTTTGTATTTTTCCCATGCCTTAATATTGGCTGTAGGAAAACCAATGGTACGCCCAACCTGAAAGCCTTCAATAATTTTCCCAGATATATTATAATTATAGGATAACAAGGCGTTTGCCTCAGTCACATTTCCCTCTTTTAGTAAAGTTCTTATCCTGCTGGAACTTATGGAATGCTCTTCATGTCGATATTCTTGCGCCTGAATAACATTCATTCCAACAGCCTCTCCATATCTCTGATATTCGACAAAACTTTCTTCACGATTGTGTCCAAAACGATGGTCGTGACCAACAAATAAAGTTTGGACTCCAAGTCGTTTGTTTAGCACATTCACAATAAACTCGTTAGCAGTTATCTGAGAAAGCTCCGTTGTAAAAGGCAAACTAAAACAGTAATCAATACCTGTGGTAGCAAGCTGATGCAACTTTTCGTCATAACCACACAACAAAGCCGGCTGATATTCTTGTTGCAAAACTTTGCGGGGATGAACTGGAAAAGTAATCACTGCAGATGGAAGTCCCAAACGTTGTGCTTCTTTCTTGACTTGATCTATCAAAAAGCGATGTCCCAGATGAACTCCATCAAAAAAGCCCATAGTTGCAACACTCTCAATTATTTCCTGATGTGTGTCAACCGAAGTAATATTTATTATTTTCATTATCTCTCAAAAGCGCTCTAATAACCTAATAAACAAAGACTTAAAAAGGGGATAAGTTTGTATAGCATTTAATACAAAAGTATGAAGTTAAAATAACTAATATGATGAAAAAGAAATAAACACCCCATTTATCTGTTGTAGTGGAATAGTAATGTGAAATAATCAAGGATAATAAAGATAGAATAACTTGTAACCATAAAAGACTATGATCAAAATAGGCAATCTGAACAATTATGGAGAATATAATTAATACAATACTAAATGTGATAATTTTCTGAGTGAGCACTTTATCTCTGAAAAAGTGTTTGAAATCAATTACTATATGACTTATAATCATGATTAGCAGAAGTACAATAAATCCCCATTGTGGTACTGTCAAAAACCAGTAATTCCCAAAATCAATGTTTCCAAATGAATAAAATGGTAATAAAAATCCACTGATATTATCTCCAAAAACAAACAGTGAAAAAACAAAGATATAAACTAATATTACTCCTAGTAATGATGAGAAAAAAGACCTTGCCGTTATTGCATTCATCATTCGCTGACCAATCCACCATAATAGTATGAACATGAGAGCATATACCTGAAAAACTCCGGCTATAGAAATCAATACCGAGGCTTGAAAAGAATATTTTTGAGACCTGGAGCTTTGATATGAATTAGTTAAAGGCATCATTGCCCACAATATAAAGATTGTAGCCAATAAATCGGGGCTGATGGACAGTGTGAATGGATGCAGGCTGAAAAGAATTAATGGAATTACTAGTGGAAAATTTGATCTGCCTCTGATTAATCCGTACTTGACATTCAACTGCGATAAAATAATTGCGATAATGAACACACAAATTGTGCTCAAAATAAATGAAGTCCAGGGATCAGCAAAAAAGGGAGCGATGACTTCCCATAAATAGCTGGAGTTTACCGATTTATATTCAATCACTCCCAGCTGATTGAACATTAAATACCTCATCAATAGAACAATGACAATTGCAATCACACTAAAAAGACGTGATTCAATAATGATTGTTTTGAATTTTTTTACTGTTGAATTCATTCTTTATAATAAATCTAAACCAATATCTTTTCTGTAGTACTTTTGTTCGAAATCAATTTCCTCAATATTCTTATAAGAAAGGGCTAATGCTTCAAGCAGAGTGTCACCTAACGATGTAACACTTAGCACTCTACCGCCCGAAGTTACAACATTATCATGATCTTTTGCTTTTGTGCCTGCATGAAAAACAATACTGTCGGTTATTTTATCTAAGCCGGTAATTGCTTTTCCTTTTTCATAACTTCCGGGATATCCGCCTGAAACCATCATTATGGTTGTTGCATATCTCGTGTCTATTTCAATTTCTGTTGAACCAAGTTTTTGAAGAGCAACCTGACAGAACAAATATAATAAATCGGATTTGATACGAGGTATAACAACCTCTGTCTCAGGATCTCCAAGCCTCACATTATACTCTATCACTTTTGGTTCACCACCAACATTCATCAAACCGATAAAAATAAATCCTTTATAACGAATGCTCTCGTCGTCTATTCCGTCAATTGTTGGTATTATAATCTGTTCCTCCACTTTTTGCATGAAAACCTCATCAGCAAATGGCACTGGAGAAACAGCCCCCATTCCTCCGGTGTTTAATCCTGTATCTCCCTCCCCTACTCGTTTATAGTCTTTTGCTACCGGTAAAATCTTATACGATTTTCCATCGGTCAGTACAAATACAGAACATTCTATGCCCGACAAATATTCTTCAATCACAACTTTCTTACTTGCTTCGCCAAACTGACCGTTGAGCATATCATAAAGAATATGTTTGGCTTCATTTAGGTTTTCAGTGATTAACACACCTTTTCCTGCGGCTAAGCCATCTGCTTTTAGTACGTATGGAGCTGAGAGAGATTCTAAAAATTGATTTCCTTCGTCATAATTCTCAAGTGTTACTGTAAAAAATTTGGCTGTGGGTATGTTATGACGAATCATAAATTCTTTTGCGAAATCTTTGCTTCCCTCTAATTTGGCACCTCTTCTGGACGGACCAATAACAGCAATGTGGCAGATATCTTCGTCCTCTCTGAAATAATCAAATATCCCTTCTACCAAAGGGTCTTCTGGTCCCACAACAATCATATCTATATTGTTGTTCAGCGAAAATTCTTTTATGACTTCAAAGTCGGTAATCGACAGTTCAACATTCTCACCTATTGTTGCTGTACCGGCGTTTCCGGGAGCAATAAAAAGATTATTAAGAAGTTTACTTTCACGCAATTTCCATGCAAGCGCATGTTCACGTCCACCTGATCCGAGCAGTAAAACATTCATATATTTATGTATATTATATAATAACAAGATGCAAATCTAATAAAATTCATTCAAAAAACGGTTAAAATAATCTTTATCTAACAAAGTCGACAGAAAAAACTATCTTTGTAAAGAAGAAAAAGGTAATAAATGCAAACAAATAGTTTAACAAAACTTTTTAATATAAAATACCCAATCATTCAAGGAGGCATGGTTTGGTGCAGCGGATGGCGATTGGCATCGGCTGTTAGTAATGCCGGCGGATTAGGATTGATTGGTGCCGGTTCTATGCATCCCGAAACATTGCGTGAGCATATCCAAAAATGTAAAGTTGCTACCGGGGACATTTCTTTCGGTGTAAATATTCCGCTCATGTACCCTCAGATAGATGAGATCATGCAAATAGTTAAGGAAGAGCAGGTTCCGATAGTATTTACATCAGCAGGCAATCCCAAAACATGGACACCATATTTAAAAGATGCGGGAATGAAAGTTGTGCATGTTGTTTCCAGTTCCAAATTCGCTCTTAAGTGTCAGGAAGCGGGAGTTGACGCTATTGTAGCTGAAGGTTTTGAGGCTGGAGGTCATAATGGAAGAGAAGAAACAACCACTCTTACTTTGATTCCTCAAGTACGAGATGCCGTTTCATTACCACTTATTGCTGCCGGCGGTATTGCCACAGGAGGTTCGATGGCTGCAGCATTTGCGTTAGGTGCAGACGGAGTTCAGGTAGGCACTCGATTTGCGCTTACATTGGAAAGTTCTGCCAGTGAAGAGTTTAAGCAACATTGTATTCATTTGAAAGAAGGAGATACGATGTTAACATTAAAAAAACTTGCACCAGCTCGATTAATAAAAAATGATTTTTATCATCAAGTGAAGGAGCTGGAAAATAAAGGAGCGTCGGAAGAAGAGTTCAGAAATCTTCTCGGAAAAGGGCGTGCTAAACGGGGAATGTTTGAAGGTGATTTATCCGAAGGTGAACTTGAAATTGGACAGATTGCATCTCACATAAAATCGATTGTTTCGGCAAAGCAGGTGGTGGATGATATGATGAATGAATTTCGTCTTACTACTCAACGTTTGTCTTCTTATTCTTTTTAACAATATGATGAAAATTAAAACGTTTATTCTCTCAATTGTAATTCTTTTCTTTGCCTTCAATAATTGTTTGGCACAACAAGTCAGGTCTTTTACGCTTGAAGAACTTATCCCGGGGGGTGTTGATTTCTATTCATTTTATCCTCGATTCACCACGCAATATCAATGGTATGGCGACCAATTGGTCCAATTGAGAAATGATTCTGTATGGATTTCCGATGATCCTAATAAACAAAACGAAAAAGTTACATTCACTTTTTCAGATATTGAAGATGTGATAGCTGATGGCGAGGATATTTATAATCTTAAGTTCCCGTCATCCGTTGATTCACCAGTGCAGTTTTGGTCGCATTCCGGATCGGGTTTTTATGATTTGAAGACTAAACGACAACTGTCATTCTTAACTTTTCCTGATAAGAGTGAAAATCATGATATTTCTACTGAAAACCAATCGCTGGCTTACACTATTGAAAATAATTTATTTGTCCTTGATAAAAAGGGTAAAACCATTCCCCTTTCTGCAGAAGAAAATAAGGGAATTGTTTATGGGCAAGCAGCTCATCGAAATGAATTTGGTATAAACAAAGGAACTTTTTGGTCGCCCAACGGAAACAAACTTGCGTTCTACAGAATGGATGAATCAATGGTCACGGATTATCCGTTGGTTGATGTTTCCACAAGGATTGCTGAAGTTCACAATATTAAATATCCGATGGCGGGCATGACTAGTCACGAAGTGGCTGTCGGCATCTTTGATATGGCTACCGAAAAAACAATTTATCTTGAGACGGGCAACCCTAAAGATCGGTATTTCACTAATATTGCCTGGAGTACGGATGAGAAACATTTGTTTTTGGCCGAACTGAACAGAGATCAAAACCATATGAAACTGCTGATGTTCAACGCTTCTACAGGTGAATTGGAGAAAATATTGTTTGAAGAAAAGCATCCAAAATATGTTGAGCCTGAAAACCCGGTATTGTTTGTTTCATCACGCACAGATCAGTTTATCTGGCAAAGCAAACGGGATGGACACAATCACCTTTATCTGTATGATACTTCTGGGAAATTATTAAAACAGTTGACCTCGGGAAATTGGGACGTTACTGAGGTTTTAGGGTTTGATGAAAAAGGAAATAACATCTTTTTCACTTCTACTAATCCAACTCCGATGGACAGACATATTTATAAGTTGAACTTGAAAAAAGGAAAATATGCAAAGTTGACTACTGTTAGTGGCATTCACAACGGAACAATGAGTCAATCGGGAAAATATGTGCTCGACAGGTTTTCGTCGCACGACAATCCAGGTGTGATGTATTGCTTAAATACAAATAATGATAAGTTCTCAGAATTGACAACTATAAAGAACCCCTATGCTGATTATAAGATTCCTTCTGTATTAACGGGAACAATAAAAGCTGCAGATTCAGAAACAGACCTACACTATCGTTTAGTAAAACCTGCAGATTTTGATCCAGAAAAAAAATATCCTACAGTGATTTATGTTTATGGGGGACCGCATTCTCAAATGGTTCAAAATAGCTGGCGCTATGGTTCAGGAGGCTGGGAATTTTATATGGCTCAAAAAGGGTATCTTGTTTTTGTCATGGATAACAGGGGCACGTCAAACAGAGGTGCAGATTTTGAGAATATCACATTTAGAAACCTGGGCATTGAAGAAGCAAACGACCAAATGGAGGGTGTAAAATTCCTGCAATCTCTTCCTTATGTTGATAAAAATAGGTTGGGAATTCATGGTTGGAGTTACGGAGGATTCATGACTATCAACATGTTACTGCGTCATCCGGATGTTTTTAAAGTGGGGGTTGCAGGCGGACCGGTTATCGACTGGAAATATTATGAGGTTATGTATGGCGAACGTTATATGGATACTCCCGAACAAAATGCAACAGGATATGAGGAGTCGAGCTTACTCAATAAAGCAGACAAACTGAAAGGGCGTTTACTTATTATTCATGGAGATAATGACCCTACTGTTGTTTGGCAGAACAGCATTCAATTTTTGGATGCTTGCATTGCTGCCGGCACTCATCCGGACTATTTTATTTATCCGGGACACGGACATAATATGATGGGACACGATCGCGTTCATCTGCACGAACATATCACTCGCTATTTTGATGATTTCATGAAATAATTTTCTGAGCAACGTCAATTAATAGAGCGTTTTCACAATTAAAAATTTACTTGTACTTTTGCAATCATTATGCAGTATACTCTTTTTCCATCAGATCCTTTTATGTTTTTTTCTTTAGGTAGTGGCAGTTCCGGTAATTGTTATTATCTGGGCAACTCGGAATATGGCATTCTGATTGATGCCGGTATTGGTGTTCGTACAATAATTAAACGTCTGAAAGAGTATGACATATCTATGCATCAAATTCAGGGTATTCTTATTACACATGATCATTTTGATCATGTGAAATCGGTTACCTCATTGGCTCATAAATATTTCTTACCGGTATATGCAACAAGCGACGTGCATAAAGGTATCGAACAGAATAAATTTATGCCATATTCGCTTAATGGTTCTAGAAAATATATCAAAAAGGACTCAGCTTTTAATCTCCGGGACTTTCGCATCACTCCTTTCGAAGTGCCTCACGACAGTGTAGATAATGTAGGATATTTCTTTGAAATTGGAAACCAAACTTTTGCTTTGGCAACGGATGTTGGCATTATTACTGATACAATTACTCATTATATTTCTGCTGCCAATCACCTTGTGATTGAGAGTAATTATGATGAGGAATTATTACGAAATGGACGATATCCCTATCATTTAAAAAAACGAATTACTTCGGGTAACGGTCATCTGAGCAACTTGCAAACTTCTCATTTTCTGTCTGAGAATTTTTCTGATAAAATGAAAAACATTTGGCTTTGCCATCTGAGTGGTGATAATAATACTCCGGAACTGGCTTTCCAAACAACACAGGAAAAATTTGCTCAAAAAGGAATCACTGTAGGTGAAGATGTAAATCTTCAAATCCTTAGAAGAAACCAACTTTCACCCAAAACGTTCTTATAATTTTTTAAGTTGATGAATGGCAATTTAAAAGATAAAACAGTTAATGCTGTTGCCTGGAACAGTATAGAAAGAGTAATCTCTTTGCTAATCAATGCTTTTGTCGGAATTATTCTTGCCAACATCTTGCTTCCTGAAGATTTCGGTGCAGTTAGTATTATTATTGCGCTTTCAGCTTTCATGAATATCTTTACAGAAAGTGGTTTCAATACTGCTCTTATTCAGAAAAAAAGCACTTCCGACAAAGATTATAATACTGTTTTCACGTTTAACTTGATTGTTAGTCTCTCACTATACTTCATACTTTTCTTTTGCGTTCCTGCAATCTCGCAATTTTATGACGAACCGAGAATCACATCTTTATCTCGTGTTATTTTTTTGGGGGTCATTTTCCAGGCTTTTGGATTAGTTCAATCGAGCATGCTAATCAGGGAAATGAGAATGAAGGAATTTAATCTGGCAAATATTATCTCAAACATAGCCACAGGCATAGTTTCAATTGTCTTGGTATTAAGTGGTTGTGGCGTATGGACACTGGTTTTTCAACAACTTACTCCAACTATTGTGCGTACTTTTGTTTATTATATTAAATCACATTGGAAACCACGCTTTGGTTTTGATAAGAGAGCTTTTCAGGAGATGTTTTCTGTTGGATCAAATATCTTTCTGACTTCTTTTGTAAGTACTTTATTTCAAAATATTTACTCGCTAATAATCGGTAAAGTTTATAATATGAATCAGTTGGGTTACTATAATCAGGCTGATAAATGGAGTAAAATGGGATATACAAGTATTAGTCAGATAATGGCGCAACCTGCTTTGCCGGTATTGTCTTCTATTCAAAACGATAGAGAACGGATGAAAAGGGTTTTCAGCAAATTAAACAAAACTACGGCTTACATTGTATTTGCAGTGTTTGGGGGATTAATTGTGATGGCTGAACCTATTTTCCATTTGTTTTTTGGAACTAAATGGGATATCTCAATTCCACTGTTTCAACTATTATTGGCGAAGGGTATTTTCTTTGTGTTTGTAATTTTGATGAATAATTATATTATTTCAACAGGAAAAACAAGGGCCATATTCTTTTTGGAGTTAATTAAAGATGCAGCTATTGTTATTGCAATAGTTTTCACAATCGGTATTAATCTGAAAGCTATTGTTATAGGGCAATTGATTGCAACAATAGTTCACTTTATTGTTACCTTGTTTTATACGCAAAGGATAACGGGTTACGCTGTATTTCAACAATTAAAAGATCATTTGCCTTATTTAATTATCAGTTCGGCAATCGCTGCTCTCCTTCTTTTAATTGCTCAATTTATATCAAATGAAATTTGGTTGTTGGTTATTCAATTGAGTATTTTCGTAACGCTTTATTTGGGCATCAATAAATTACTAAATTCAAAAATCCAAAAGGATATTATTGATACCATAAAACAGAGATTCAAGAGGGACTAAATTTGCTCTCGTGAAAAAGCATCTATATATGAACCTTCTGTTATATTAATGATTTCTATTCCTTGTGACTTGCTAAATTTCTCTACGGAATGATATGATTTAAAAGCAATTACCATACTTTCTAAAATCTCATGCAACTTTAACGGGGAAACTTTCCTTTCGGTACTCTTTTTATCATAGAAATGGGCCAAATCCATGTTTACTTTATTGTCATCGTCAACCCAGATCTCTTTTAACCATGAATTTTCGGCTCCTGCAAGATAAATTCTTGAATAGTTCATTCGCAATCCAACCATCATACATGGGATGAGCACATTTCTCGGTCGCGGCATTCCCCACCCTTTTTTGTAACTATTAAAAGCAAGCGACTGAAAACCTTCGATGGGAGTGGCATTGAACCATCTGAGAGTTATGTTTTTATTTTGTTGAATATATGATTGCCAAATCTTCTGACTACGAGCTTTAATGGGAACAAAAAGGTTCATCGACCAAGTTGTTTTCTTTACTATAGAAAGAATGGTTTGTTCCATTGTTTCGCCGGGTTGAAAAAAAAGCGGGTCCATCAATAAATAATAATTAGGGTGAATCTGCTCGTAATATCCAGAGATTGATGCTTTATTAACTACCATCAAATCTTTGTTTTCTAAAAAAAAATTCTTATCTTGTAACATTTGCGTGAGTGAAGGCCCGTTTCCTAATATCACAAGATCCTTATCTCCAATAGGATAAGCACCTGTTGAACGAGATTGAACAAGTATTTTTATACAACTTGCAATAGATTTTCCAAAATTGATGAAAAACTGCTGTAAAGATTTAAATTCAGACATTCATTCTTTGTTTAACTGCATCATAAAATCACACAAAAGTAGTATTTTTGTTTATTATTCAACAATTATGAATGTTTTAATAGTTAGTACATCGGATATTCATGGAGGTGCGGCAATTGCTGCTTTTAGGTTAATGCGTGCTTTGCAAACGGTTGGAACAAATGTGAAAATGATTGTTCGCGAAAAACAATCTGATGATAAAGACATTATCCAAGTTGGTGGAAATCTTAATAATAAATGGAATTTCTATTGGGAACGTGGGATTATTTTCCTGAAAAACAGATTATCGAAAGAGAATCTGTTTGATATTTCTATTGCTAATACGGGTATTTCAATAACAAAGCTTCCTGAATTTCAACAAGCAGATGTCATTCATTTACATTGGATTAATCAGGGCATGCTGGCTGTCAATGAGATTAAAGACATCTTGAAATCGGGAAAAAAAGTAGTATGGACGATGCACGATATGTGGGCATTCACGGGTATTTGTCACCATGCCCGAAAATGTATTGGTTTTCAAAACTCATGTGGAAACTGTCCTTATCTAAAAACAAACACGAAAAAGGATCTTTCTCATAGAATATTTGAAGAAAAAATGGATGCATATTCTTATGGTAAAATCTCGTTTGTGGCATGTAGTAAGTGGCTGAAATCTCTTGCGGTAACGAGTCCACTTACAAAAAATCATCTTGTTACAGCTATACCAAATCCTATTGATACAAATATGTATTCAAATTCCGACAAAACAGAGATTCGGCGTAAACTTCATTTACCATTAGATAAAAAAATAGTACTTTTTGCAGCAGTAAAAGCATCCGACAAACGAAAAGGGGTTGATTTTCTGCTAGATACAGCCAAACAGTTGTCTGCCCATAAGAATCAACTGCTCTTTCTTATTGTTGGGAATGAAGGGGATCAGATTGCGCAACAAATAGATATTTCTACATTTTGTACCGGATTTATCGATCCAAAGCAAATGCAAGATTTATATAATGCTGCGGATTTATTTCTTACTCCTTCATTACAGGAAAACTTACCCAATACAATTATGGAAGCGATGGCCTGCGGAACTCCATGTGTTGGATTTAATATTGGCGGCATTCCTGAAATGATTGATCACAAAAAAAATGGATACGTTGCTGAGTATATGGATGCGAACGATCTGACAAGAGGAATTTTATGGTCTTTATTTGAGTCTGACGCTGAAATGCTTTCAAAAAACGCCAGAGAAAAAGTATTACTGGAATATGAACAAGATAAAATAGCAAAACGTTACTTAAAACTATATGAGCAATAATATTACAAATCAAGCACATTGGGATGCATACTGGTCTAATTATCAATTCGAAAAGGTTCCTAATAAAGTAGTGTTCCACAAATTTACAGATAGATTATGCCAAGGAAAGAGCTTTATTGAAATTGGTGGATTTCCAGGTATTTTTGCAGCGTATCTTTTCAATAAGGGAATTCAGGATGTAACTGTTCTTGATTACTACATGAATACCGATATCGTTCGAAAATTTGAACAAAAGAATCAGATTCCACAGGATACAATAAAATGTATTCACTGCGACTTTTTTGAGTTCACACCTACTAGAACTTATGATATTGTTTTTTCTTGTGGTTTTGCTGAGCATTTTCAAAATACGGAAGATGTTATCAAACGCCATATCAATTTAATGAGTAATGATGGACAACTACTTATCTTGATTCCTAATTTTCTTGGATTGAATGGTGCAATTCAACGCAAATTTGATAAAGAGAATCTGGATGTACATAATCTGAACTCAATGAGTCTTGAGTTTCTGAAAAAAATAATGCAAACTTCAGGATTAAAAGATATTAACGTGGATTATCTAGGAAAACCTATGCTTTGGTTAGAACCAAAACCAGAGAATATGAAATATCTTAAATTGATTAAATTGTTCAGCTATTTCATCAAGCTTTTCCCGATAAAAGGTCGGTTCCTTTCTCCTTATATCTCAATTTACGCAAGAAAATGATAAAGCTATCTGTAATTACTGTAACTTATAATGCTGAACAAACGCTGGAACGTACCATAAAAAGCGTTCAGGAACAATCATATCCGCATATTCAACATATAATTGCAGATGGTAATTCAAAAGATAAGACGGTTGATTTGATAGAAAAATATTCTACGAATAAAACAATTTGGAAAAGTGAACCTGACAAAGGAATTTATGATGCGATGAATAAAGCGGTTGCGTGGGCTTCAGGTGATTATCTTTGCTTTCTTAATTCAGGAGATACTTTTTTTGAGTCGAGTTCAGTTGAAAAAATGATAACTAAGTTAGATGAAAATAACCTGCCCGATATCATTTATGGCGAAACAGCAATTGTTGATAATCAGGGTAATTTTCTTTATATGAGGAGATTAAATGTTCCAGAGATACTTACATGGAAAAGTTTCAAACAAGGAATGCTTGTTTGTCATCAGGCTTTTATCATTAAACGATCTCTCTTTGAACCCTATGATTTAAAATACCACTTCTCGGCGGACTTCGATTGGTGTATCCGTATGATGAAAAAGGCTAGTTCACTATTAAACAGCAATTTAACATTGATAAGATATCTCAACGAGGGTACAACAACTGCAAACCGTAAAGCTTCTCTCATAGAAAGATATAAAATCATGTCGACATATTACGGGAAAGTTTCTACTTTTATATATCATTTGTGGTTTGTGATTCGTGCAATTGTCAAACCTCAAAAATAAATCATGATAAAATAACCAATTGAAAAGAACTACTTAAGATTTTTCTCTTCATTTTTAATGGCTATAAATCACAAAATCATTACCTTTGCATTCTAAAAAGAAAAAAGTACAATTATAATATGATAAAAATTAAGTTTCCGGATGATTCGGTAAGAGAATATGAACAAGGCATAACCGCTTTGCAAATTGCTGAAAGTATCAGTCAACGACTGGCACAGGAAGTGCTGGCTGCAAGTGTAAACGGCGAAACATGGGATATTAATCGACCGATTCAGGAAAATTCGACAATACAACTGCTCAAATGGGAAGATGATGAAGGCAAACATGCCTACTGGCACTCATCGGCTCACTTAATGGCTGAAGCACTTCAAGAACTCTATCCCGGAATCAAATTCGGTATTGGTCCTGCCATTGAAAATGGATTCTATTATGATGTGGATCCAGGTGAAGGGGTTACAATCAAAGAATCTGATTTTCCTGCCATCGAAAACAAAATGATGGAGTTGATAGCAAAAAAAGAGGAAATAATAAGACAAGATATATCAAAGTCAGAAGCAATCGATATGTTCTCAAATAGAAATGAGAACTACAAAGTGGAGCTAATCAATGAACTTGAGGATGGTACTATAACAACTTATTCACAAGGAAACTTCACAGATTTGTGTCGTGGTCCTCATTTGCCAAATACATCTTATATAAAAGCTGTAAAAGTTTTATCAGCAGCAGGTGCTTATTGGCGTGGCGATGAACATCGTCCTCAACTTACGCGTTTATATGGTATTACCTTTCCTAAAAAGAAGCTACTGACTGAATATCTGGAACTTCTTGAGGAAGCAAAAAAACGTGATCATCGTAAAATAGGGAAGGAACTTGAGTTATTTGCTTTTTCTCAAAACGTTGGAGTGGGTCTTCCATTGTGGTTGCCAAAAGGTACACAACTGAGACTCAAACTAGAAGAATTCTTGAAACATATTCAACAACAATTTGAATATCAACAAGTAATGACTCCGCATATTGCCAACAAACAATTATATATCACATCGGGACATTATGCAAAATATGGTAAGGATTCGTTCCAACCAATGAAAACACCGGTTGAAGGTGAAGAATTCATGCTCAAGCCGATGAATTGTCCGCATCATTGCGAAATTTATAAAGTGATTCCGCGTTCTTATAAAGATTTACCACTTCGTTTGGCAGAATTTGGAACTGTTTATCGCTATGAACAAAGTGGCGAATTGCACGGATTGACACGTGTTCGTGGTTTCACGCAAGATGATGCTCACATTTTCTGTACGCCAGATCAAGTAAAAGGTGAATTCTTGAAAGTAGTGGATATCATTTTTATTATTTTCAAAGCATTAGATTTCAAAAACTTTGAAGCTCAAATTTCATTGCGCGATCCGGAAAATAAAGAAAAATATATTGGTAGCGACGAGAATTGGAATAAAGCCGAAAGTGCTATTGTTGAAGCTTGTAAAGAGAAAGGACTTCCCGCGAAAGTTGAATTGGGCGAAGCTGCTTTTTATGGACCAAAACTTGATTTCATGGTGAAAGATGCAATTGGTCGACGTTGGCAATTAGGTACAATTCAAGTAGATTATAACTTACCGGAACGTTTTGAATTGGAATATACAGGGGCTGACAACCAGAAGCATCGACCCGTAATGATTCATAGAGCTCCTTTTGGTTCAATGGAACGATTTGTAGCATTGTTGATAGAACATACAGCAGGAAAATTTCCTATCTGGCTTGCACCAACTCAGGTGATTATCTTACCTGTCAGTGAGAAATTCAACGATTTCGCTAATGAATTATCGAAAACCTACATTCGTCAAGGTATTCGTGTGGAAATTGATGACAGAAATGAAAAAGTAGGTAGAAAAATACGTGATAATGAATTGAAGAGAATCCCATACATGTTAATTATAGGGGAAAAAGAAGTGGAAAATAATGAAGTATCCGTCAGAAAACAAGGCGGTGAAGATTTAGGAACAATGAAATCTACTATATTTGCAGAAAACTTACTCAAAGAAGTAGATGAAATGATGACTATCGATATAAATAAATAAATTAAATATTTAATTAAACAGAAAATAGAAAGAAAACCAATATTATCTGAATGAGACAAAACCCAAAAGATTCACAGGATCAACACAGGATTAATGAAAAAATCCGAGTGCCGGAAGTCCGATTAGTAGGAGACAACGTTGAGGCGGGTGTTTACCCGACAAGAGAAGCATTACGATTAGCGCAGGACATGGAGTTAGACCTAGTAGAAATTTCTCCGACTGCAAAGCCATCAGTATGCAGAATCACTGATTATCAAAAGTTTCTATACCAGCTGAAGAAAAAACAGAAAGAACAGAAAGCCAAATCGGTTAAAGTTATAGTAAAAGAAATTCGTTTCGGACCACAAACCGACGATCATGACTATGACTTCAAGCTGAAACATGCAATGAATTTTCTTAGCGAAGGTTCAAAGGTAAAAGCTTTTGTGTTTTTTAAAGGACGCTCGATTCTATTTAAGGAACAAGGAGAAGTACTTTTGTTACGTTTTGCCAACGACCTGGAAGATTACGCGAAAGTGGAACAACTTCCAATATTAGAAGGAAAACGTATGTCCATCATGCTTTCTCCAAAGCCAAAAAAAGGAGCGATTCCTAAGAAAGAAGTAGAAAACGCTGAAGAATAGACAGTCGTATGTAAAATAAATTTGATAATTAAAATATTATCATTAATTTTGCACACTTTTTCGCTGAATAAACAGTGAGAATAATTTATAATTTACAAATAGATATAGCAAAATGCCGAAAATTAAGACTAATTCCGGTGCAAAAAAAAGGTTCGCCCTTACCGGATCAGGAAAAATCAAGAGAAAGCATGCTTTTAAAAGTCACATTCTAACAAAAAAGACTAAAAAGCAAAAAAGAAATCTTACACATTCAGGTCTTGTTCATAAGACAGATGTGAATGGTACATTGAGATTACTGGGATTGAAATAAAATTAACAGTAAAGATTTCTAAATCGATTTAATAACAGGATGTATGCTCAAAAGATTTTCGCTAGACGAAAACGCTAACATTCAAAAGAATTTAACATTATGCCAAGATCAGTCAATCATGTTGCTTCACGCAACCGCAGAAAAAAAGTTTTAAAACTAACAAGAGGCTACATAGGTGCGCGTAAAAACGTTTGGACAGTAGCTAAAAATACATGGGAAAAAGGTCTTCAATACGCATATCGCGATCGTAAGAACAAAAAACGTAATTTCCGTGCATTATGGATTCAGCGTATTAATGCTGCAGCTCGCACAAACGGAATGTCATACTCTAGGCTTATGGGAGCTTTGCATAAAAACGAAATAGAAATAAATCGTAAGGTGCTGGCTGATTTAGCTATGAACCACCCGGAAGCATTTAAAGCTATTGTAGATAAAGTAAAATAAATAAAAAACTAAAGAATATGATTATCGTTCCAATAAAAGAAGGCGAAAACATTGAAAGAGCTTTAAAGAAATTCAAACGTAAATATGAAAAAACTGGCGTTGTAAAAGAATTACGCAATCGTCAGGCTTTCAAAAAACCATCAGTGGTAAATAGAAAGAAAAAAGAACACGCTGTTTACGTTCAAAAAATGAATCAAAACAACGATTAATTATTTGTTGTTATACATTTTTATTTCTATCTTCGTAACACAAACTTAACAGTGGGTTTTACATGTTGATAGATAACTTCATAAAATATCTCCGTTATGAGAAAAATTATTCTTCTCATACGGAGATATCTTATTTTAATGATCTTACACAGTTTAAAAACTTCATTGAACAAGAATCGCAAAATCAGGGTGATGAAATAAAAATAACGGATATCGAAAATGACCTTATTCGCCGTTGGATAGCACAATTAATGGAACAAAATCTTAAACCTCGTTCTGTTAGACGCAAATTGAGTGCACTCAACTCTTTTTATAAATATCTGATAAAAATAGGAGTTGTCACCAAAAATCAAGCAAAATTTGTTTCAGGACCCAAACTCGACAAAAAACTGCCGGTTTTTGCTAAAGACAAGGATTTGGAACTTATTATTAAAGATGAAAATGAATTTACTGATGATTTTAAAGGACATCGTGATCGATTTCTTATAGATTTCTTGTATGTAACAGGTATGCGCAAAGCTGAATTAATTGGACTTAAAGATGAAGATGTTGATTTCGAAAACAAAACGATACGTGTTACAGGAAAGGGTAATAAACAACGACTTATCCCTATTTCGGATGAAACATTATATCATCTATCCGAATATATTACGTTAAGAAATACAGAAATCAAGAACAAATCGATTGCACTTTTTGTTAAAAACAATGGAAACCCTTTAAATCATAATATAGTGTATGATATAGTACATAAACACCTCAGTAATATCCCTACACTTTCAAAAAAAAGTCCACATGTACTGAGACACTCATTCGCTACCGAAATGTTGAACAACGGTGCCGAAATTAACGCTGTGAAAGAACTATTAGGGCATCAAAGTCTAGCATCAACTGAAGTATACACGCACGTTTCCCTGGAGGAACTTAAGAATATATATCAGAACGCTCACCCAAGAGCAATAAAATGAAGGAGGAATTAATATGGAATTAAGAATCAGTTCAATCAATTTTGACGCTACAGAACAACTCAAAGCGTTTACACAAAAGAAAATGAATAAGCTAGAAAAGTTCAACGATTCAATAATTGATATTGAAGTCACATTGAAGGTCATAAAACCTGAAACTATCAAAAACAAAGAAGCTTCAATAAAGATGAACCTTAGAAACAGAGAGGCTTTTGCCAGCAAAATTGCAGATACATTTGAAGAGGCTATCGACCTGTGTGCCGAAGCGCTGGAAAAACAAATCATCAAAACAAAAGAGAAAAACGAAAGATAATTCAAAAAAACCGAAACAAATTTTTGCTATATTAAAAATTATAATTACCTTTGCGACCGTTTCGCTCTTGAAAAATTAGAGCGAGGCGGTTAATCATCAAAACAAGCCTCTTTAGCTCAGTTGGCCAGAGCACGTGATTTGTAATCTCGGGGTCGTTGGTTCGAATCCGACAAGAGGCTCAAAAAAACAGAAAGGGCAGTTACCAGAGTGGCCAAATGGGGCTGACTGTAACTCAGCTGGCTTAGCCTTCGGTGGTTCGAATCCATCACTGCCCACACCCCTTTCAGGATATAGTTAGCTTTGCTAAAGTATCCACATAGAAGTGGTGAATTTGCGGAAGTAGCTCAGTTGATAGAGCATTAGCCTTCCAAGCTGAGGGTCGCGGGTTTGAGTCCCGTCTTCCGCTCTTTTGCCAATGTAGCTCAGGGGTAGAGCGCTTCCTT
>Ga0172378_10001192_pt1 | contig 23849 bp, 24 predicted proteins | sample GrowelOW332metaG_FD_119755 | JGI IMG/M metagenome (GOLD analysis project Ga0172378, IMG submission 119755) | Groundwater microbial communities from an aquifer near a municipal landfill in Southern Ontario, Canada - Pumphouse #3_1 metaG | ecosystem: Environmental > Aquatic > Deep subsurface >... | reverse complement strand
GAGTGAAAAAGTTATTCAATTCTATAAACATGCATATGTAGGTTTTATTTTAGAATGGATACGATGTGGTATGGAAAAGGATGGATTGCCTTCAGACAAAATTGCTATTTTGCTCGGAGATGCAATAAAACATGGTATTTTAGGTATTGAAGAGATTGTTCGATCAAAAAATCAGTGAGGTTCGAGTAATTTATTGTGAAATAATTGTATACTCTTTTGAGAAAAATGTACTGAGTTCGTTAATTGATTTATGATAATTGGATAAAAATATGTGTTTTTTTAGAAAAATACATTATTTTTATAAATAAATAATAATTCTCTTGTTATATCTGAAATGATTGTGTAAAATATGACATAAGTAAAGCGAATTACTCATGTATAGAATCAGTTCAGATTTTGAATAAAAAATTATTTTGTTGCTAAAATACAAGTAGTTTACTAGAATGAATAAAAAGGATGGAAAATATATGAAAGTTAATATTTTCAAGAAACTTGGAGCAGTTGCTTTAGTTTCACTAATCTCAACAGTAGCATTATTTGCTTTTCAATTCTCACCAATGGAGCAAACATTTACTCCAACTGGTGCAGGAAACACAAAAACCTACACAATCGTGAATGATAGTGCAGATACAATTGCTGTTCAAATTTCAGCATTAACCCGAACTCAAGATGCTAATGGTAATGAACAAAATACTCCTGCAGATGCATATTTTTCAATCGTACCAAATAAGTCTATTATCCCACCTCAGACTTCACAAATCATCAGAGTGCAATATAGAGGTACCTCAACGGTAACACGTGAAATGCCATTTAGAATAAAAGCTGAACAGATTTTATATTCTAAAGGTAAAGCTGCTGATGATAAGAGTATGTTTAATTTCTTGTATATCTTCAGTAGTAGTGCCTATGTGTCTCCTTCAAAAGAAGTCGAGAGAGTTTCTTTGAGAAAAGTAGCTGCATCAGAAAAGACTGTTACAATTACCAATGAAGATGGAACACAAACTGAAAATCAAGAAGAAACAATGGCCGTAACTGTTTCGAATATCGGAACAGTTCACCAAAAGCTTATTAACGCAAAATTTGCAGTAATGGATAGTAAGGGAAACAAAGTGCTTCTTGATGATGAAGCTGAATTATCTGGTTTAACTGGATCAAATATACTTGCAGGACGAACTGTAACGTATCAGATTCCATGGCCTACCATTTTATCGAGAGATCCTGGAGTGACGTATAGATTTACAAACATTGATTACGGTAACAACTAAACGATAAAAGGAAGGTGTAAAGGGTATGCAAAATCAACATCGTAAAAAGCATATTTTTGTACTTTTTTTCCTTATTTGTGTGGTATCTATCGTATCGGTGTTTGCTGTATTTCAGCAACAAGATGGGAAGGTAACCTACACTCAGAAGGAAGAAATTTTCACTATGCCCAGAAGTTTAATGAGTGATGATGGCAAATCACTCAACACTTTGGATGTTGAAACTCCTGCTACCTTGGCGCTTCTTCCTCTTCAAGAGGCTCTTGAAAATGAACCCGTTGAGACAGTCTCTCCTGATAATTCTGAAGAAATATCAGAAGATAAAGTTGTTGAAACGGGTCTTACCGATTCTTCTCTACCGGTAAATACTGAGGTTGCTTCTCTGTCTCCTCAAATATCAGAAACAATAACAAAACAAAGTGATTCTTCATTTACTGAAACAGTGCAAGAAGAAAATGTTCCTGTCACCGAATCAACTTCCGAATTGATGACGGCTGTGGAACCTGAAAAATCTGTTGATTTGTCTGCATCGCTCGAACCTGTCGTTCCATCATCAACTGAAGCAATTGAAGCTTCCTCTGTTGCATCTTCTTTGCCTGAAATAACGGATGAACCTTCTCCTCTTGCCTCGACGGAAATCAGTGAAGTAGCTTCTGTTGAAGTTCCTTCAATAACGGAAACAACATCAGCTGATAGTATTTCAGATCAAGCCATTTCTGATGTAGCCATTTCTGACGAAGCCATTTCTGACGAAGCCATTTCTGACGAAGCCATTTCTGATGAAGCAATTTCTGATGAAGCAATTTCTGATGAAGCAATTTCTGACGATAGTTTTGCAGACGATGCCTTTGGTGACGATGCCTTTGGTGACGATGCCTTTGGTGATTTGAATTTTGATTCATTTGGTCCTACAGGAACTCCTTTACCACCAGAAATGTTTGAGCCTGCTGTTCTTGATCAAGAACAGTATGATACCTTTAATAAAGCTCCTGCGACGAGCACAGAAGATGATAGTTTCTTTGATGATTTCTACATCGCTGGTCAAGATTCCACACCTCTTGTGGATGATGGAACCTATTATATGGCCTTAGCCATCAATGATATTAGAGTTGGTGATGTTGAAGTTAAAATTGCTGATTCTGTTTCAAGTATTAGTAAAGCTAGTTTGCTGAGTAGAATACAAGGAAAGATAACTGATGAATCTTTTGCAAGAATTGAGAATTATAATCTCGATTATTTGACGATAGATGATTTTACAAAACTTGGTGTTGAAACCAAAATAGATGTTATTGGATTTATCGTTACAATGGAATTCAGTGCAGCTGATATGCCGCTCCAAGTAGTTTCAATTACACAAAAGGCCGATAGTTATACAAGAGATGACTCTTTTGGTATTTATAATGCTATTGTCCTAGAACCTGAACCATTTAGTGATTCCATTTCTACCTACTTGAGTACGTATCGTTCGTTTGGTGAAGATGAATCAATTTTTAGAGATTATCCATGGACTGTCAATTTAAATATGAGTCATGCTATTGGTGTTAAGGGTATTGCTTTTGATTTATCAAATCAGCTTTCTTATACGATCTATAATGATTCAGATGATAGTCCTTTTTCTTCAACAATCGGATCGTGGACTGGATATTTTGATATTGAAGACAAAAATTTACGTTTTACTTTCGGTCAAACAGGATCCTATCTCTCTTATACAGGAACGCCAATTGGATTCTCTATAGATAAGAGTTATTCTTATGGTAACGATGAAGCTTTAGAAAGTCAGATTGTAAAACACTTTATTCTTAAATATGATTCAATTGTTACCATTACTATTAATGGGAAACAGGTCTACTCTGCTCAAAAGAGAAAGGGTGAATATAAATTTACGAATCTTCCATTAGCTAATGGAATTAACTATGTAAATTTCATTTTTGAACCAATTGATGAAACCAAGAAAGCAGAAACAAAAGAATATGTGATTCCTTATGATACACGTCTCTTAGCAAAGGGAGATTATACCTATGGTTTTAGTGCAGCAATTGATAAAACAGAGATTACTGATGATACAGATGATCCTTCATATCTAAGACTTCCTTATTTAGATGGAACTTGGTATGAATATCATCCAGAAGATTTCCAAGCTCGTTTTTATATGAATGTTGGTTTGAGTCATTACTTTACGCTCAATACTTCATTTGCAGCAGAAGAAGATGTGATGCAAGTTTCCTTTACTGAAGTTCTTGCAACAATGCAAGGCAGTTTTTCTGGTACCACATCAGTTAAATTTGTTGATGGTTTTACCCCAACGGTGTCTCAGTCATTATCACATACATTTGAAACATGGATAGGACCAATATCTACTTCAGTTTCTTATTATATGCCTGTGTATAATTTGCCTGATTTTGATGAATATACAGAAACAATAGGATATTTAAGTTTGGGATATTCCTTTAATATTCTTTTCTTACCTATTTCTACATCGACGACGTATGGGTATTCTGATTCAGTTCAATATTGGACAGAAGCAATGAGTACTTCTTATGCGCCGACATCGGGAGTGTCGTTTACTGCAAGTCTTTCTTTGAGTGGTAGTAGTCCTGATTTCTATTCACCAACATCTTCATTCTCTTTGGGCGCATCAATTGCGATTGGAGCCCATGCATCCTCAAGCGTGAGTTATAGCTCGAGCGGCAGCGTATCTACTTCATTGAGTTATAGTCCAAGTGATGATGATTCGCTGACAACGAGTTTGTCTGGAATTATGTTAGATGGTTTTGTCTTTGATGAAGAAAATACAGACTATGTTTTGAGTACTTCATTTAGTCATAAGGGTGATTTGTATTCACTCTCAGCAAGTGACTATTTAAGTGATGACTTTACCTCTCACTCCTTGAGCTTGTCGTTAAGCAGTTCTTTCTTAGTTGCCGGAACTCATTTTGCCATAAGCAAGTCAAGTACCAATAACTTCTTATTGATTAATCCTACAGGAAGATTGAAGGGTAATCCTGTATCTGTTGGTAAGACAAATACTGCTGATCCAACTGAGTTAGATTCTCTCTTCAATAAATATGTGTATACTTCTATCACAGAAGGTGTGAAAAATAATGTTATTATTTATGGTTCTACTGGTTCCATGCTGAGTAATAACAGTACCTTTGCTTATGAGATAGAACCAGGACTCAGAGAAAGTTATTACGTAACTTTGAAACTTCCATTAACTTTCTCTGCTACCGGTTTTATTTACAATAGTGATGGAACACCCCTCAAACAGTATTCAGCTCCAGTGTATCACATTGAAGTTGATGCAGACGGAACTCGCCAAGCTGTTAAGGATAGTGAAGCATATCTCTTTACTGATTTTAATGGTCGTTATATTCTTTCAGATTTAGATCCTGGTGAATATATGTTCGACTTACGAGGGGACGATGGTTGGTATGTAGTAACCTTCACGGTTGATGATGACGATAAGAAGAATGTCGTTGAAGAATTTGAACCAGTTACTATTCCTCAGGCTCAGGATGGCATAGATGTCATTGATGAAGATGCAATATTCGGTGTTGGCGATTTCATTGATAGTGGAGAGAATTCCATTACCGTATTTGATGATGTGGAAGTAACTGGATATACTGCAGCTATTGCCATTGAGAAGACGAAAAATATCAGTGAAGATGAATTCTGGGATGTTATTTTCCCTGATTCACAGCAAGATGAAACGGTTGATCCTTTCGCGGATACTTCTGATATAAGTGGCGAAAGTGTTAATTATCTCAGTCTCAATGATTTTTAAAAAATAAACATATTTGATTTTTATAATCAAATATGTTATTTTTACTACATATAAAAGTCAAATAATCATAGAATTTTCTATAATTATTGTAATTGACAGAATGTATATTTCGACGTTTAATAGCGATAAGGAGAATAAATTTATTGCAAAGCGAAATAATAAATGACATCCTTTCAGTTGAGGATGATGCTAATTTAATCATTCAACAAGCTCAAAAAAAAGCTAATAATATTTTAACTGAGGCTGAAACACGAGCTGCAAAAATGATGAAAGATGATTTGAAAGCTGAAAGAGATAAAAATCAACAAGCTTTTGATATCCTGTTGAAAGAACATAAAAAAGAAATCGAAGCATATCAACTGAAACTTGAATCTCAAATTAAAGATGAAGGTTCCTTAATTGATACACTTTCTACACAATTAGCGAATAATATCTGTAAAGAATCGGTGTACTAACATATGAACAATTCCCTTGGAAACTACGAATACATAAATGCTAAATTGAAAGCAAGGATTGGAAACATCAGAGAGAGTAAACTCGAAGAAGAGTTAATGAAAGCTGGTGGAGTAGTTGAGGCAGTTGGTGCCTTGCGTGAACATGGTTTTGAAGAAGCAGCTGTTGCTTATGATAAGACTGGTGATATGCAAATGGTTGAATTGTCTCTTTTAAAACAAATGGTGCAAGATTACAAAAGCATTCAGTCTCAAATATCGTCAATGCCGAAAAGTATCGTTGAAGTTACTTTAACAAAGATTGAATTAGATAACGTAAAAAGTGCTTTAAGACTCTGGTATTCATCAGCAGTCCATCATCGAGCTATCACCTATCGTACCTCTTATTTATTAAATGGAAAATTAGTAAACAATATCCATCTCATGGGTATTGTGAATGCGTTAAGTTTTGACCAAATAATAGAAGCAGTTGCCAATACGTGGTATGAACCAATAATGCGCATGTATAGTTTTTCTCAAATTGAAGACAATGGATTATTTGATCTTGAATCGAGCTTAGATCGTGGTTGGTATCAATTAATGAATCAAGCAAATGCTCGATTAAAAGGTGAAGATAAGACTGTTGCAACGCAGATGTTTAAAACTGAAGTTGACCTTAAGAATCTCTTGATGCTTATTCGTTATGGATGGTTCCATCAAATGGATGGGGAAAAACTACAAGGGTTACTCTATCCTTATGGAAGTGTGTATAGGAATAGTAAAGTAAAAGATTATCTCAACGAAGATAAGAAAAAGAGAAACGCTGAGGCCCTTTTGCATACATGGTATCCAGAACTTTCTCAAATGGTGAAAGAAAAAGGTATCGTGAACGATAAATTAGTTCCAATGATTGAGCAAACAAGAATGGTTGAACACTTCTTGGTTGAAAAGAGGAGGGGATTAGCTTTGAAAGGTCTCAGTGGTAACCCATTTACCATTGGTATTGCTTTAGCTTATTTCTATTTCAAAGAAGCTCAATATAATATGATATGTGGTTTATTAGGTGCTAAATACTATGGTATTGATAGCGCCGAAAACAAGGGGATGTTTTAATGAGTCTTTTTACTGAAGATATGAGAATGATTACCGCTGTTGTCTTAGAAGAAAGCAGCGATGAGGTAATTAAAGCTTTGTTACAACTGGGTGCATTGGACTTTGTCAGAATTACTGGTCTTTCTGCTGACCAAATGGCAAAGTTATCTCATAAAAATCCTAATATGAATAAAACAGGTATTATCGATATGCGCCACAGAATCGATACTCTTTTTCGACAGGGTGGCTTATCGAAACCGAATAGCGATTTACTTGATGTAAAAATGATGACACGATTCGAACTGAAAGATTATCGAGCATTCCTTGATAAACTTTCTCGTACGCTTTCTTCTTTGAAAGATCAACAAAAGAGTTTTAGTCAACTTGAACAAAGCTATAAAGAAATTCATCATTACTTGGATGAAGGTCATAGTGAATATATTGAAATTCATGTAGGAAAGATACAAGGAAGTATCGATAACCTTCGTAAGAGACTAAATGAATATAGTGCTCTTGTTGCAGAAAATAATGGTATTGTTTCAACCATGAGTCTTCGCAGAGATAGCGAAAATATTAACAAAGCACTTGATGCTTTCAGTTGGACTGAAAGTGAAGAAAGTGAAATCCAAAAAATTGGAAGCGATACCGTGAAAGAATTTTTGGATGCACAGATTGTTGAAGCAGAAGAAAGAAAAGCAGAACTCGAAAAACAAGTCAGTGCAAAAATCAACGAGCAACAAAAATCATTACTTGAAATGTGGTGTAATTTACGCCTCCATGAGTTGTCTGATCAAATTCGATCATACTTTTCGTATACAAAGAATACGACGCTTTTCTCTGGTTGGGTTCCTGCAAAATTAAGTGAAGCGGTTGAAGCGGCTATTTATGAAGCAAGTAATGGCATGTGTGTTATCGATTGGACTGAAATCAATGAGGCTCCACCTGAAACGATTCCTGTTTCCATGAAAAGCCCAAGAGTCCTTTCACCTTTTGCAGAATTAGTGAAAAACTATGGTACTCCTGCTTATGGAAGTGTCAATCCTATACCCTTTGTCGCAGTTGCCTATTTAACCATGTTCCTTTTGATGTTTGCCGATATTGGACAAGGAATTGTTATTTTCCTTATTGCCTTTCTTGTTGAAAGAGGGTACAAAAAAAATCCTGACAAAAAGGATGGCATTATTCCAAGAAGTGCAACCCGTTTAATTGAATATATTGGTATTGTTGCCGCTCTTGGTGGAATTGTTTTTGGAAGTAATTTTGGCTATCCAACCCCTTTTAGACCTCTTTGGTTTAGTTTCCATAATGTCGTTGAAGGAACTCCAGTACCAGGAACACCTGTTCAAAATGTGTACGATATCCTGAAAATATCAGTTATCTATGGTATCGTTGTTATTTTTGTTGGTTTGCTTATCAACTGGGTAAATCTCGTTCGTCGAAAAGAATTTATCACAATGATTTTTGATAGACAAGGTTTATGCGGTGGCGCGATGTATGCAACAGGTATTTATATGGGGTTTCAGTACACCGCAACAGGTTTTAAATCACTTCCAAGTGACCCTTGGATTACCCCTGTACTTCTTATCGGTGCATTTGGGTTGTTACTCAAAGAACCTCTGCTTTATATACAAAAAAAGCGAAATGGTCGAGAAGTACCAAAACTGGGTTCTTTTATTGGCTCTGTTATTATGGATTGGGTACTTGAGTTACTTGAAACATTTACAGGATATTTATCAAATACTCTTTCATTCTTCCGTGTGGCTGGTTATGGAATCGCCCATGTAAGTTTAATGGCGGCATTTGAAGTGCTGGCTGAAATGCCAGGAGAACATACGGTGTGGGGAATCCTTATACTTGTGTTTGGTAATGTATTGGTAATTGCACTTGAAGGATTAAGTTCTGGCATTCAAGCTTTAAGGCTTAATTATTACGAGTTCTTTACAAAATTTTTTAACGGTACTGGAATTGCTTACTCACCGGTTAGTCTGCACTCCAAGGATCAATAACAGTAATGACAGGAGGGTCTTTTATGACCAAAATTACTTTTAAAAAAAGAGTTTCACAATCGTTTGCAGCAACATTTTTCATGATGTTAGCAATTGGCTTCTTCTTTGCTCCAGGTTTATTTGCTGCTGGGACAACTCCCGCAGTTGTAAATACGAGTGAAGGAATGATTTGCTTTTCAGCTGCTTTAGCTTTTGGCTTTGGCGCATTAGGTGCTGGTTTTGGTATCGCTCATGTTGGTGCAGCCGCAATGGGCGCTTTAAGTGAAAAACCAGAATTAGCTAGTCAGGCTTTAATTTTCATTGCATTAGCTGAAGGTCTTGTTATCTTTGGTTTTATTACTGCTTTGATGATTTTAGGAAAAGCCTAACTGATGCAGTATTTTGTCATTGGGGACGAAGACACCGTACTAGGGTTTTCTCTAGTAGGAGTCTTTGGAATCCAGGCAACAAACCCCACTCAGGCCAAGGCTGCTTGGGATAAGGCTATTAGTGATTCGAACAATGGAATAATTATCATAACGCAACCGGTAGCGTCGATGATTTCTTCGATTGTTGATGAATATCTCTTTAAGGAAACATTTCCTCTAGTAGTAGTTATTCCGGGGCCTGATGGAGAGAAGAGTAAGGACTTACGTGAGCTTGTGAATCAAGCCATTGGCGTAAGTTTATAAACGGAGCGTACAAGTGGACAAGAATGAAGGATTGCTAAAGGGAATTGAAGCGCAAGCACAAGCTAAATCAGAAAAGATTCTAGCTGATGCTCAAATTCGAGCTGATAAGACCATAGCAGATGCATTAGAAACATCAAAACACAATGTTGAAGTTGAAGCGAAAGCGTATCAAGCTCGAGTTGCAACAGAAAAGCTAAAAGTTGAAGCATCTTTGCGAAGTGTCGCGAGAAAAGTTCAACTTGAAGTAATGAGTAGACGGTATAATAGTTTGGTTAAAAGTGTGAACGAGAAAGTTCTTGATACCTTAAAAAGTAAGGACGGACCTGATGTTCTTTGCTCTTGGATAACCGAAGCAGTATTAGGGCTCGGTCTTGATGAAGCCAAAATTGCCTATTGTATTGATACTCCCGTAACTGATGAGATGCTTCGACGTGTAGAAAAACATGTAAAAGAGAAGTACAACCTTTCTCTTGCCCTTCAATTAGATTCACGAAGATTGTTCACACCAGGAGTTGTAGCTACTTCTCTTGATGGAAAAATTTCCTTTAATAATCAAATTGATGTAAGAATGCGCCGTTTCGATAAAGAATTGAAAGTAGCTGTGCAGGAGGGCTCATGCCCAACAGAATAATAGGACACGTAAAGCGTGTGAATGGTTCTATCATTACACTGAAAGATATTAAAGACGCAAAAATGCTTGAACTTTGTAATATTGGTGAACAAAAGTTGATCGGAGAAGTGGTCAAATTGTTTGATGATGAAGCAACGGTTCAGGTGTATGAAGATACAACAGGAATCTGTCCTGGTAATAATGCATACGGCTCAGGGATGTCTCTTTCAGCTGAATTAGGACCAGGATTAATTGGTTCCATTTATGATGGAATTCAAAGGCCTCTTGAAAAACTGGAAGAAGCGAGTGGCACATTTATCTCTCGTGGACTTTCTTTTGATGCTATTGATCATAAAAAGAAATGGCATTTTATTCCAACCGTTGCGGCAGGAGAAACTGTTCGTGGTGGTATGATTGTAGGAACTGTTCAAGAAACATCGACCATAGTGCATAAAATTATGGTTTTCCCTCAAGCAAAAGAAGGTATTCTTACCAGTGTAAAAGAAGAAGGTGACTATACCGTAGAAGAAGAAGTTGCAACTGTTTCTCAGCCAAATGGTGAAGAAGTTCATGTACAGCTTTTCCAAAAATGGCCAATTAGAGTGGCAAGACCAAGTCAGGAAAGATTGCCTTTTTCCGCTCCTCTTGTTACTGGTCAGAGAGTTATTGATACATTATTTCCTCTTGCAAAGGGTGGAACCGTAGCAATACCTGGTGGTTTTGGTACCGGTAAAACTATGACGCAACATGCTATTGCTCAGTGGTGTGATGCCGATATTATTGTTTACATCGGTTGTGGTGAACGTGGTAATGAGATGACTGATGTACTGAGAGAATTTCCTCAGCTTGTTGACCCTAAAACGGGTAAGAGTTTAATGGAAAGAACCATTCTTATTGCAAATACCTCAAATATGCCAGTATCAGCTCGTGAAGCTTCTATTTACACGGGAATTACGATGGCTGAATACTATAGAGATATGGGCTATTCAGTAGCTGTTATGGCCGATTCAACCAGTCGATGGGCAGAAGCGCTGAGAGAGTTGAGTGGGCGTATGGAAGAGATGCCTGCAGAAGAAGGATTTCCTGCTTACCTAGCAACACGTATTGCCGATTTCTATGAAAGAGCGGGATTGGTTAAAACGTTGAGTGATAAGGAAGGTTCCGTTTCGGTTATTGGTGCTGTTTCTCCTCCTGGAGGAGATTTTAGTGAACCAGTTACCATGCATACAAAGCGATTTGTTCGTTGTTTCTGGGGACTTGATAGAGGACTAGCCTCGGCTCGTCACTATCCAGCAATCAGTTGGACTGAAAGTTATAGTGAATATCTCAATGATGTAAAAGATTGGTGGAATGCAAAGAGTGATAATACTTGGTTGACCAACAGACAGATTATTATGGAATTATTACAGAAGGAAGAAAGACTACAACAGATTGTGAAACTTGTTGGAGCCGATGCACTTCCTGATTCTCAGAATTTTATTCTTGAAGTGTGTTCTGTCTTTAAGAATGCTTTTTTACAACAGAATGCTTTTGATAAAAATGACTGTTACTGTACGATTGAAAAACAAGTCAAAATGTTACAATTAATCATCACATATTGGACTGTTGGTTCTGATGCGATTAAGAAGGGTGTTCCTATGGTAAAACTGAGAAGACTTTCTGCCGTTCAGGAAATGAGTAAAATTAAGAGTACCATTGCAAACGCAGATTATAAAGATATTGATAAGTTGCAGTTGAAACTTGAAAGAAGCATCGAAAAAATTGGAGGCATTTATGAAGACTGATAATCTTGATAACAAATTGCTCGCCGGAAGAGAATACTTCGGTGCAAGTAAAATTGATGGTCCTCTTGTTTATATGAGAAATACCCATCCAGTTGGATATGGAGAACTTGTAGAAGTTGTTGCTCCAGATGGATCAAGACGCTCAGGACAGGTCCTTGATACAAGTGATGAGGTTGTTTGTGTCCAGGTTTTTGAAGGAACGTCTGGATTGAATATGCCAGAGACTGGTATGCATTTTATGGGACATCCATTAACGCTTCCAGTTTCAGAAGGGATGCTTGGTCGAGTAATGAATGGGCTTGGACAAAGTAGAGATGGTTCTCCTATTCCACAAGGCGCTGAAGAGCGAAGTGTGAATGGCGAACCAATTAATCCAACGGCTCGTGTCTATCCAAAAGATTTTATTCAAACGGGTATATCTGTTATTGATGGCATGACAACCCTAATTCAAGGCCAAAAGCTCCCTATTTTTAGTGGTAACGGTCTTCCTCATAATGAGCTTGCTGCACAAATTGTGAGACAAGCAACGGTTCGCGGTGGCGATAGTGATTTTGCCATCGTTTTTGCTGCCATGGGTATTAAGTATGATATTGCTCGTTACTTCATCTCTTCATTTGAAGAAAGCGGGGTAATTGGGAATGTTGCCATGTTCTTGTCTCTTGCTGATGATCCTTCCATTGAAAGAACCATTACTCCAAGAACGGCACTAACACTTGCTGAGTATCTTGCCTTTAAGAAAAATAAACAGGTGTTGGTTATTATGACTGATATGACCAACTATTGTGAATCTTTGCGAGAAATTTCTACTCTCAGAGGTGAAATACCTTCTCGTAAAGGATATCCTGGTTATTTATATTCTGACCTTGCTGAATTGTATGAAAGATCTGGTAAAATTACAGGAAGTACGGGTTCCATTACACAACTTCCTATCTTATCAATGCCAAATGATGATATTTCGCATCCAATCCCTGACTTAACCGGGTATATTACTGAGGGTCAGATTGTATTTGATCGTTCGGTAAACTCTGCAAATATTTATCCACCGATTAACCCACTTCCATCTCTTTCTCGTTTGATGAAAGATGGAATTGGTGAGGGTATGACAAGAAAAGATCATCCTCATCTTTCAAACCAGTTGTTTGCTTCTTATTCTCATGTACAAGAAGTCAGGAATTTAGCATCGGTTATTGGTGAAGAAGAATTAACACCAATCGATAAGCAGTATATTAAATTTGGTAAATATTTTGAGCAACATTTTATTAACCAAAGTTTTACTGAAAATCGTACGATTGAAGAAACTTTGGATATTGGTTGGAAAGCATTAGGATTTTTACCAAGTGAAGAACTTCAAAGAGTCAGTGATGATGAAATTGAAGACCATTGGGTGGAGGCAGAGTAATAGATGGACAATAATTTAGCTCCGACAAGGAGCAATCTGATGAAACTGGAAGGGAATTTAAAGTTTGCAAAGCTTGGGTATGAATTACTTGACCAGAAGCGACAGATTCTTGTGTCCGAATTACTTGCATTGGTTGACCAAGCTGTTGATTATCAAAGTCGAGTTGAAAAATCACTTGATTCAGCTTGGGATACCTTGCGCCAGTCTATCATGGAAAATGGGAGATTACGTGTTGCAAATCTCAGCGGTGCTGCAAATATTGATTATACAATTGATGTAAAAAGCCGTAAGGTTATGGGAGTTTCGGTTCCTGTTGTTGAAACAAGTTTTGATAATCAAGGTCCATATTTTTCTCAAGAAAGCGCAACACTCTTAACAGAATTGGGAATTCAACGTTTTTCAGATAGTCTTGAACTGATGGGAAAACTTGCTGAATTGAAAGTTTCTATTATGAGATTGAGCCGTGAAGTAAAAAAGACCATACGAAAAGTAAATGCACTTGATAAAATTTCGATTCCAAATACGGAAGAGACAATTAAGTACATGAAAGGTCGAATTGAAGAAAGTGAGAGGGAGAGTTTTATCCTTCTTAAAAATATTAAAGATCGTATGCAACGAGAAGAAGAAGCACAATCTAAAAAGAATAAAGCCTCTTGTCATAATATGGCTCATTGTGTAGATTTAACGAAGAAGGGAGAATAAAATGAGTGTTCCGTTTTCACATATTTTGGTATATATCGATGGTAGTGAGGGCTCCCTCTCAGCTGTAATGTATGCAGTCCTATTGGCGAAACAAAACAATGCTCAGTTAGATGCAATGTATGTTGTTGATACAAGGGCATTGTCAGAATTGGTAAAAGCGGGTATATTTTTAAACTCTGAACGTGATGAATATAAAAATGACCTTCATAATGATGCCGGTAGGTACTTGAAACATGCCGAAAAGCTTGCCAAAATGAAAGGCGTTACTATTAACACGATTAAAGATGAAGGCTCCGCACATCGAGTTGTAAGAGATTATGTTAAAGAACATAATATAGATCTTCTTCTCTTGGGAGGAGTTTCTACGATAAGAAGTAGAAGAGATGAACTAAACAGTGAAACCGATCGTTTAGTGAGAACGGTGAACTGTCCAGTCTTGCTCATAAAAGACGAAGAAGAAATTTGGGATGATTTTGATGAATAAGATAATCGGTAAGGAGAACTTGCTATGAATTTGGTGAATATTTTAAATGAGAACTTGATAAAAGTACCTCTCACGTCAACAACCAAGACTGATGTCCTCGTAGAAATGGTTGATATTTTAGCAGACGGAAAAAACTGGGATGCTACTCAAAAAGCTCAGGTTTTGAAGGCTGTAGAAGAAAGAGAGTCTCTTGGATCAACAGGAATTGGCAAAGGAATTTGTATTCCTCATGCACAAAGTGAAGCTATTGACTCTATTTGTCTCGCTGTAGGTATCAGTAAAGAAGCCATTGATTTTGATTCTCCTGATAATCTAAAAAGTAAACTTTTCTTTTTAGTTGTCGCTCCTGTGAGTGCGGCTTCTGCACATGTTGAAGTTCTTGCCACAATTGCAAGAAGTTGTTCAAGTGCAACGTTTAGAAGATTATTAGAACAGAGTAAGAGTAGTAAAGAAGTTTTACAACTCTTTGCTGAATAAATCTGAGTAATAAGAATTATGTCGTAATATAAACAAGCATAAAGATAGGACTTTTTAGTGAGTATCTTTGTGTTTGTTTTTTTTTACTGGAGGAAATATGGACGAAATGAAAACATGTGCACAATGTGGTAAAACACAAGCAGAATTAGCGGAACAGAACGTTACAACAAGTAAAGGTGAAAAAGCTCACATAGCATATTATGATCCAAAGGATGATATGATTCCTGAAACATGGGAACCAGATTATTATTGTAGTAAATGCGCAGAAGAATCTTTTGATTCTTTATGGGGTGCTTCAGACACTTACTGGGAAGACGAAGAATAAAAAGAATTGGCCTGTTTCATGATAAATAAATCAGGGAGTAAGAATGAAATACGTATTTAAAAATGGTATTTGTTTTATAAGAGTAAAGGGTGTTGTGTATGACAAATCAATGCAGGTACTTGTTAAGTATCCTAAAAACAATGATTCAAAAGTCTTCACAATTCCTAGCGATGTTACCAGTATTGAACCTGGGGCTTTTAAGAAAAATAAGACACTCAAAGAAGTTAAATTTGGCGAAAATGTAAATATTATTAAAGAAAAGGCTTTTAAAAAGGCAAAACTTAAAAACATTATTATACCAAAAGATATTAAATGTATTGAAAAGGAAGCTTTTTCTAAATGTACTAAATTGAAAAGAGTGACAATGGAAGAAGGGGTGAGTGAAGTAGGAAGTGCTGTTTTTTCTTCATGTACTGATCTTGAAAAAATTAATCTCCCTTCTACATTGAAAAGATTATCATCATTGATGTTTTCCATGTGCACTTCATTAGAAACTATTAAGCTTCCTTCAAGTGTTGAAGAAATTGGAGAGTCTTGTTTTAGTTATTGTAGTAGTTTAAAAAGTATCACCCTTCCACCTCATATTAAACTCATTGGAGAAAGAGCTTTTTATTTGGATACGAGTTTACAAAAAGTTGAAATACCTGCCGGGTGCGAAACAATTGAAAACGCGATTTTTAAAAGTTGCTCTTCTCTTGAAAGTGTGACATTCCCTTCTGGAATCAAGAATTTAGGTGAAGGTATTTTTGTTGATTGTACTTCGCTTAAATTTGTTGAGTTAGGTGATGATTTGAAAGTTATTCCGGATGTTACCTTTAAAGGTTGTACATCTTTGAAGAGTTTGGTTCTTCATCCTGCTTTAGAAGAAATTGGAAGTCTCGCTTTTTCTGGTTGTAAATCTTTGAAAACAATCAATCTTCCTCCAAATTTAAAGAAAATAGGAGAAGGAGCTTTCTTGGGGTGTAGTAATCTGAATGCACTTATTATTCCTGCAACGACAACTGAGATTGGTTCAGTTGCCTTGAGAGATTGTAGTTCCCTTAAGAATATTTCCATACCTCAAAGTGTTGTAAGTATAGGGCAAAAAGTATTTGAAAATTGTAAAAAGTTAAAGGCAATCTATGTCGAAAAGGGTAGTTATGCTGATACATTTTTCACAGAAAATAATATGAAGTCCTTATTAAAGTATACGAATTAGTGTTTTACAAATAATATTAAGATACTAAAATTTTAGTTATGTGTATTTGAATCAAGTGAAATGTAGTTTTTCTACAAGATGCTTGATTTTTTTTTAAAAAAAATAAAATTTTATCTAAAAAAAAAGGAAAAATAAGAAAAATATAGCCGTATAACGTAGCTATTTTCTTTCGTTATATGAATTATTAATAATGATTATTAGTCATCTATTAAAATGTATTAGATGTAATTTTTTTATTGTTAATAAGTAAATTACTATTTAATATATTATGTTATCACTTATCATACAATATTTTATAATGACATAAATATATTTTTATGAATTAATTGGTACATAATTTATAAACTTGGAAAATGATATAAAATCCATAAAAATCGATAGTTTTTCAAAAAATTTCATTGGTTTTTTTTGTCGTAATTTAAATTTGACACCTCATACCAATTGATATATAATCGTTTTGGTTATTAATTATAGCTCGTTTATGATTAAAATTTAACGAAAAGGATATGAAAAAATGAAAAAACTATTACTTCTCGCACTTACTAGTGCAATGGTAATGACTATGGCTTCTTGCACAAAGGGTGAAAGTGCAACAAGTGAAACAAAAGATTCAGCACAAGCATCAGTTGCTGCAAATGGAGAATGGGCTCCAACAGATACAGTGAGAATGATTGTTTCTTACAAAGCTGGTTCAGGTACTGATACGACAGCTCGTGTTTTGAGTGAATATGCAATGGAAAACATTGGTCAAACTGTTGTTATTGATAATTTAGAGGGTGGTTCAGGTTCTATTGGTTGGACTGCATTAGCTCAAGCTGATCCTGATGGATATACTCTTGGTTTTGCTAACCTCCCAACAATTTGTTCAAACATTGTTAATGAACTTGGCGATTATACTATGGATGATTTCGTTCCTATCTGTAATCACGTATCAGAAACAGCAGTTGTTTTAGTTGCAGCTGACAGTGAATTCAACACACTTCAAGATTTAGTTGCTTATGCACAAGCAAATCCTGGTAAGTTAAAAGCTTCCACAAACGGAACAAAATCATCGAACCATATTGGTGCACAGCTTCTTTCTTCTTCTGCAAACTTTAAGTATAAGTTTATTCCTTATGGTGGTACCGCAGATCAGTTGTTAGCTCTTCGCCAACATGAAGTTGATTTCTCAGTAGCAAAAATTGCTGACTTTGCTTCCTTTAAGAGTGAAGTAAAAATTCTTGGTATTTTCAATCCAGAACGTATTGCTGAATACCCAGAAGTACCAACTCTTGGTGAACTTGGTTACTATGATCAGTGGTACGGTAGTGCTCGTTGTATCGTAGCTCCAAAAGGAACTCCTGCTAATATCGTAAAATTCTATGAGAATGCATTTAAGAATGCAATGGAAGATCCTCAGTATCTTGCAGCAGCAGAAAAAGCTAGTGTAACAACTAACTATCTTGATGCAGCAGACACAGAAGCTCTTCTTAAGTCTCAGTATACATTCTGTACTGATACTGTTGCTAGCTTAGATTGGGATGACTAAATCTCTTTTAAGTTAATAGGTTGTGGAGCTGTATAAAGGCTCCACTTCTTTTTACATTCGTACCATTTACAATTTATTGTAATAGGAGTTTTATCATGAAAAAAACTGACATCGGCGTAGTAGGTTTTATGTATGCCGTCTGTATTCTCTTCTTAAGTATGACATTAAAACTTAAGAAAGGAGCACAAACTTATCCAATATTTATCATTTCATTACTTGCAGCTCTTACCACTCTTTATCTTATTCAGATGATTGTTGGAGCAAAGAAGAATGGAGTTACCAGTGGCTCAGAAGATTTTGAAGGATTCCTTCCTAGCCAATTTTTCCCTCTTTTGGGAATGATTATCGTCTATTTAGTAGTGATGTATTTTGTTGGATTCTACATTTCAACAATTGCGTTTATGGTCTTAAGTCTTCTTTATTTAAAGATATCGAAACTCAAAATTCTCATTACAACGATAGTTTTACTCCTTATTGTTTATTGTGCTTTCACAATGTTCCTCGGGGTAAATTTACCGACAGGTCTGATATTTAAATAAGGAAGGGTATATATATGACAGGTACTTTAGCTTTAATGGGCGCTGGTTTTATAAACGCCCTGAGTCTTATGAATATAATAGCAATGGCAGCTGGTGTGACAATTGGTATTGTTATTGGTTGTTTGCCAGGTTTATCTGCTGCAATGGGTGTAGCTTTGTTATTACCTTTGACGTTTACCATGGAACCATCTACTGGTTTGATCGTTTTAGGCGCAATTTATTGTGGTGCAATTTTTGGTGGATCAATCTCAGCTATTTTGATCCATACTCCAGGAACTCCAGCTTCTGCAGCAACTGCTATTGAAGGTTATCAATTAACCCTTCAAGGAAAAGCAGGTAAAGCGCTTGGTGTTTCAAGTGTTTCCTCATTCTTTGGTGGATTACTCTCTTGTATTTCTTTGTATTTCTTTGCACCAATTCTTGCAAAACTTGCGATGAAATTTGGTTCTCCAGAATACTTTTGGTTATCCTTCTTTGGTTTAACTATTATTGCTGGTGTTTCTTCAAAATCAATGGTAAAGGGTTTAATTTCTGGCGCTTTAGGTCTTTTGATTTCTACCATCGGAATGGATCCTATGATGGGTGTGAAAAGATTTATGTTCGGACAATCTTCACTCTATGAAGGTATTAACGTAACATGTGCTTTGATTGGATTATTCTCTATGAGCCAAGCACTTATCTTGGCAGAAAAGAAAATTAAAGAAAGAAAACATGCCACCAAGTTTAGTGATAAAATGTTACCAACTGGTAGCGAAATGAAAATGCTCGCTCCAACGATTGGACGATCATGGATTATTGGTAACTTGATTGGTCTTCTTCCTGGAGCAGGTGCTTCTATTGCTTGTTTCCTTGGTTATAACACTGCTAGACAGTTCTCTAACCATAAAGAAGATTTCGGTCACGGAGCAATTGAAGGTGTTGCTGGTTCAGAAGCTGCAAACAACGCAGTTACTGGTGGTTCTTTAATTCCTATGCTTACTTTGGGTATTCCTGGTGAAAGTGTTACTGCAGTACTTATGGGTGGCCTTATTATTCAAGGACTTACTCCTGGACCAGACCTTTTCATTGGTGAAACTGCAAAAATGACCTATACCTTCTTTGCTGGTTTTGTTTTGATTCAGTTCTTAATGCTTGGCATTGGATTACTCGGTTGTCGAGGATTTGCTCAGATATCTCGTTTATCAGATGCAATTCTTATTCCAGCTGTTTCGGTTCTTTGTGTTGTTGGATCTTTTGCAATCCATAAAAACTTTGTTGATGTTGTTATCATGATGATTTTCGGTGTCCTTGGTTATTTGATTAGGAAATTTGACCTCAATAATGCCGCCGTTGTATTGGCTTTAATACTTGGGCCTATTGGAGAAAAAGGACTGAGAAGGTCTCTTGCTCTCTCTGATGGTCACATTGGTATTCTCTTCTCAACTCCTGTTTGTTGGGTTTTGATTATCCTTTGTATCCTTGGTATTCTTTCTCCAATCTTTATGAATAAGATGGAAGCCAATGCTTTGGAAAAAGCCGGTGGTGATATGCCAAATGAGACTGGTGATGATCCAGTACTTTCTTCAGACTAAAAGTAAAATCTGATTTTGCAAAAAGTATATGCATACTTTTCGCAGTTTATTGATGTAGTCTCATTTTTTCACTTTATGAGACTACATCATATGGTAATGAAGTTTTTCACCTGAAAGGCAGGAATATACTCCTATAATTGTGATGATATCCTGTTGTATTTTGAAAATTTACCCTTCATTACGGTGTTATCTTAAAGTGATATAACCATCATTTTTAATGCTTTAATTGTCAGAACAAGGCCATATATACAGGGAAAAACTTTTTCACTGTATTATGGTTTGATGAGCTATACCCTTTTACGACTGTTTTGCCAATAAAAAGAGTTTTTAAAATTGAGAAGGATTTATGAAATGACTATTGCTGATCTTTCCTTTTTGGAATTAACCCCGATTAATGTTTTATTGAGAATCTTAATCGTTTGTTTTCTTTCAGGTACCCTTGGGGTTGAAAGAACGAGTAAGAGACGAGGAGCAGGGATACGAACATATCTGATTGTTGCTCTTGGTGCTGCGCTCACAATGATGACATCACAATATATCTACGTATATATTGGTCAGACTGACCTTGCCCGTCTCGGTGCACAGGTTATTAGTGGTATTGGTTTTATTGGAGCTGGTACCATCATGTTTACTGGTTTTAAACAAGTAAAGGGTATTACCACGGCCGCAGGTCTTTGGGCCTCTGCTTGTATCGGTCTAGCTGCAGGTATTGGTTTTATCTATGGTGCTGTTATTACCTGGGCTTTGATGATCCTTATTATGACTGTTTTGAATAAGTGGGAGAAAAAGTACTATAGTAACTTAGAGAAAATTAAGATTTTCTTTGTGTTTGAAACATTTAAGGATTTTAGACGTTTTATCAAAGAAATTAAAAGTAAAGGCTATGAAATTTCAGATTTTGAATTGGATAAAAACGGTATGAAGAAAGAAATTTCAAGTTATGTATCCATTACACTGCATCAGAAGAGAGATCACGAATCAGTGATTGATGAATTTTCTGAATACGATGGTATCTTGATGATTGAAGAAATTTAGTGTGCATACTGCTTTTCTCTTGTGCGTAGAAGGCCCTTTTCGTTTGTTCGAAAAGGGCCTTCTTTCATGGAATGGTTAGATGCTTTCTCTATATTCAGATGGATACCAAATAGCAGTCAATCCCATTTTTCTTCCCTCTTCTATATTTTCTAAACGGTCATCAACATATACTGCATTTGCTGGATTAATGGCATAACGGTCAAGGAGTATTTGGTAGAGAGCTGAATGAGGCTTGCATATCTTTTCAAAAGACGAAACAACAGCACCATCGACATTTTGTAAAAAATCAAAATAATGTCGAGAATTGATAAAAGATGTTTTGCCATAGTTGGTGAGTAGATAAACTTTTTTCCCCATATTGTGCAATTGTTTGAGAGCATTTGAAAGAGGCAGGGGCTGACAAAAAGGATGGAATTCATCCATCATTTGGATAAATAATTGCGTTGATTGTGTAATGTTGTATGTATCACAAAAGAGGGAAGCTGCTTGTTGAGAAGTTAATGTTCCTTCATCTAATTGATCCCAAACTTTTTGAAAATATGGCTTATTGGTATAGTCTACAAGAGAAGATGGAAGCATTTTTTCTGCAATATATTGTCGATCAAAATTAATTAACACATTTCCAATATCAAAAATGATGACATCAGCATCTTGAAGTCTTTTGTCCATGAAATTATTATCCTTTTCTTTGTTTATAGGTTCAATGATTACGGTCTGTTAAGTATTTTTACATCGTTTCACGGAATAGTAAAGAATTAGTTTGAGTTAAAGTGAATATCCTATTATAATACATTTACCATCAAAAAGTTAAACACTATGAGGAGCGTCATTGGGAATGGATATTGCGGATATGTCTTTTACAGAACTAACACCTTTAAATATTTTTTTACGAATCATCATAATTTGTATACTCTCGGGTATCTTAGGTGCTGAGAGAACGGCCAAACGAAGGGGAGCTGGAATTAGAACCTATATGATGGTTGCATTAGGTGCGGCTCTTACCATGATGACGTCTCAGTACATATATGAATACATAGGTCAAACAGATCTTGCTCGTCTTGGTGCTCAGGTGATTAGCGGTATTGGTTTTATTGGTGCTGGTACGATTATGTTTACTGGCTTTAAGCAGATTAAAGGAATTACAACCGCTGCTGGCCTATGGGCTTCAGCGTGCATTGGCCTTGCTGTAGGTATTGGTTTTATTTATGGAGCTGTGTTGAGTTGGTTTGTGATGTTTTTTATCATGACGGTACTCGAAAAATGGGAGAAACATTATTATACTGATTTAAAAGAGATTAGAATCTTTTTCGTATTTGAAAATTTTAGAAATTTTCGGTACTTTATTAAACAGATAAAAAAACATGGTTACGTGGTTGTCGATTTTGAAATGGATAAGAATGGTATGAAGAAAGAAATATCTACCTATATATCAATTCGTCTAGATCGGAAAAGAGATCATGAAGAAGTGATTGATGAGTTCTCTGAATATGAAGGAATCTTAATGATTGAAGAGATTTAACAGAGTGCTGAAGAATTGCTTATAAAAGGAAAGCCTTATGAAAAAAAAGTGTATACTTCTCATCTTATTAACATGCTCCCTCTTTTTGCTTTCATCATGCTATCGACAGGAAATTGGTGAAATTAATGGACAAATAAATGAAACAGCGGTGAGACCAAGTACTCAGTCTGATTTAATTAAATTGTTTGGTATTCCTTTTGGTGAATCATATTCTGTATATGGTAATGCTAATAAAGAAGCAATGAAACGTGTTGAAATGCAAACTGAACTTGTTGTTTCTCAATAGATATATTGCGTGATAAAGGATGGAAAAATGGAACGTAAATGTAGTAGATGTAATGTCCAATTAGTTGAAGATTATACCATTGTTGGTGGTGATAAAAAGAGTTTGACATTGAGTAAAGAGGGTATTTGTGGTTTAAGCCTTAATCATGTTAAAGTCGCTGTCTGTCCCAAATGTGGAAAAATAGAACTCTATGTTGACCCAGAAAGTTTAGATAGTAATTTTTAAATTTTGCCTGATTTTCTCAGATACATATATAAGCTAAGGATAAAAAGTGTGATATAATTATCATATTTTTTATCCTTTATTGTTTTGAAGTGAATCTTATTAGTAATTTTGTATTCTACCATGACTGATACTTCTGTGGTACGAATGTTTATGGCTGGTTAAATTCCAGGACTTCTCTTGTGTGTTGCTGAATCATTAGTCGTATGGTATGTGTGTCATAAAAGGCATTATCAATCACGAATAGAGAGCTGGTATGAAAGAAATTATCAGAACAACGTTGGATGTATTTTGGTCAATTGCGGTTATGGTTATTCTTATTTTGGGAATCTAAATGGGTATTTTTAACGTCACAGGCGGTGTGTTTCTGATTTTTTCTCTATCCCTCAACAATATAAAGATTTTTATGATGCATTGCATGATCCCAAAATTGTTGCATGTGTAGATTGTGGCCACGCAGGCCTTGCGGGAGAAGATCTAGCACAACTTTTATTGACGTTAGGGAAACGAGTGAAAGCACTTCATGTGCATGATAATCGAGGTTTGAGCGATGATCATACACTTCCTTATTTGGGAACAATAAATTGGGAAAGTGTTACTGAGGCTTTGGCTCAGATACAGTATGATGGTGATTTAACTTTTGAAGTTACGAATTATTTTAATACTTTTCAGGATGATTTTTTAGATGCTGCTTTGAAATTTGAAGTGCAGATTGGAAGATATCTTATTGATAAAATCGAAGGGAAAAAGAGGGCAATACAAACTCAAAAGAGTGGATTAACCTCATAATCCATCTATTAAATGGCGGTATAATGCTAGCGATGAAATGAGAGGAATAACCGATTTTTATACAACAATAAAAATCGGTTACTCTTTATGTAAGGAAAAAAATATGGATCTTGCACAAGTTACCTTTACAGAATT